>Ga0134091_1001590_pt1 | contig 17390 bp, 12 predicted proteins | sample 2_5taG_FD_94451 | JGI IMG/M metagenome (GOLD analysis project Ga0134091, IMG submission 94451) | Switchgrass degrading microbial communities from high solid loading bioreactors in New Hampshire, USA - 2_5_20_6_A2 metaG | ecosystem: Engineered > Bioreactor > Semi-continuous > Anaerobic >...
CCAGGTTTTTCACCCAGGAAAATCATAACCCAGACCGGGTTCAGGATGGGCTCAATTACTGTTATCAGGCAGGCCTCAAGAGCCGTTGCATGCTTAATGGCAAAACTGAAAAGTATGTAAGGAATTCCAAGCTGGAAAACTCCCAAAACAGCAAGATACAGCCATTCGGTGCCGCTGGTGATGAGACGGAGATAAAAGGCAGTCCTGCCAGTGCCGTAATAATATTTCCCAGTATGACTGATTCAACAGGCGAACCGTTCTTCTGCATACGCATGAATATGGGGAAAAAACCAAAGCCTATTCCGCTGACGAAAGCAAAAATATTTCCCAGCAACCCCCGGGTATCCAGGCCGTCCATAAAGAACAGGATCATTCCGCCGAAAACCACTGCTATTACTGCCCAGTCGAGATATGTAACCTTTTCCTTCAGCAGCCACCCGCTGAACAAAGCCACGTAAACAGGTGCGGTATACTGGATGAGAATTGCATTTGCAGCGGTAGTATATTTATTTGCGATCACAAATGTAATTACAGTCAAAGCGTAAGTCACGGCTGCCGCAATTTGCGGGAATGACCAGGTGAACCTTGGTTTTCTGACATATAAAAGAATAATCACTGCGGAAATCAGGGACCTCATGCCGGATATAAAGAGAGGATGGGCATTGACCAGTTTTATCAGTAGCCCGCCCATGCTCCACATTGCAGCCGTCAGTGCCAGAAGAAAAAGCGAGATTTTTCTTTTGTTGCTTTCCATGTCATGCCTCCGGATAAAAATGCATTTCAGCTTTCATAAAAAACAGAGTGCAAAAAATGCTTATCTCCGCCAGAGACAAGCATCCAAGCTCCCATATACGCTCTTTCACCGACATTTTACCACAATGGGACATGAAAAGCGATCTGATTATTCGGCAAAATTCCCGGAATTTTCGGATTTTTATATTATCTGAGGATTTATTTTATTCTTGGGTTCCTTGTAACTGTTCAGAGAATACTCAGCGGGGCCTTCCAGTATATTTCCCTTGTAGTCAAACCTGGAGCCGTGACACGGGCAGTCCCATGATTTTTCCTGGGAATTCCATTTAAGTTCACAGCCCATATGGGTGCAGGTAATATCCACAAGATATACGTTGTCCTTCTCATCCCGGTAATAACCGCAGCGTTTTCCATTGACATTGACCACAATTCCCACGCCTTTTTCGTCTGGGATTTTGCTTTCCCCTGTGCTCAGCTTTCCGGAAATCAGTTGATAAGCCACATCCGCATTTTCTTTGAGGAAGTTGAAGGACACAAAATCCTTTACCCTCAGGTGGGAATAAAGTTCTTCATATTCCGAGGCCTGTTCCCTTATAAGGTCTGTTATTATCATGGCGGCGGCAATGCTGTTGGTAAGTCCCCATTTCCTGTATCCTGTCGCGACAAATATATTTTTATATTCCGAATTGATATACCCCGCATAAGGTATATAATCGTGGGATATATAGTCCTGAGCCGACCACTGATATTTTACGTTACCGTTATTGAATATTTCACGGGCCAGTTCCTTCAAACTCTCATAGTGATTACTGTCCTGATGACCCGTTTTATGGCTCTCCCCCGAAATTAAAAGGATCTTTTCTTCCGGTATATATCTTAAGGAAATTGTAGGTTTTTCTATATTGATGAAATGTGCATCGGGGAAAGAGTCCATTTCTATGGCTACAATATAGCTTCTGTCGGCCCTCATCCTTGCAAAATAAAACCCTTTGCCGTCATAACAGGGAAAATGGGAAGCGATGATCACATTCCCGGCCGTTATATGCCTTCCGTTTTCAAGGTCAACCCTGCATATTTCGCCCGGCTCGAAATTAATAACCCTCGTATCTTCAAAAATACGTGCCCCGTTCTTTTCTGCTTCTTCTGCAATGGCGTCCGCGAAGCGTTTCGGATGGAACTGGGCCTGGTTGTTCATTTTCAGGGCGCCTTGAATGCTTAATGGTACGGGAATATCCTTTTCATACGAACAGTCAATGGATAATCTTTTATACAGCTCGTATTCTTCCTGAAGCTGAGATTCGAAATAAGGATCACTGGTAAAAAGGTATGCGGGCAGTCTCCTGAACTGACAGTCGATATTAAGATCCTTCGACAATTTTTCTACAAAATTTATTGCCTTGCTATTGATTTCATAATACTGGGCAGCCTTATCCAGGCCGTATTTTTTCGCGATTCTTGAATAAATGTAACCATGCTGACAGGTAAGCTTTCCGGTATTCCTTCCCGTGGACCCGTACCCGATCCTTCCTGCATCAATGAGTACCGGGTTCAATCCTTCCTTGCTGAGAAGATAAAGGCATGTCAGGCCGGTCAGCCCGCCCCCGATGACCAGGTAATCACAGGATATATTCTCTTCAAGGGCTTCACGTTTTTTACCTTCTGAACTGAGAAGCCAATAAGGCATATTCATAGTTTTTACTCCTTCTTAATATAGTTTTTTCTTAGTTTGTTGCAAACTGGACAAATTAATACAGGCATACATTTCATTTTTTCAAATTTTGCTATATAATCAATATAGTACTTGTTCTCACCCTGGCAAAAACATAAACAATATATTGATCAGGGGTTGGTCAGGTGATAAAAAAAATCAAAAATCTCTACAGGAACTCCAAAATAAGCACCAAAATCATGACGATTTACAGTGCTATACTGATACTTTCGGTCATACTCAGCGCTTTTATATATCAGAATATTTTCAACCGGACATTGTCAGAAAAAGTAAGTCAGGTTTCAGTTCAGACGCTTCACTCCATAAGCTCCAATATCTTTTCCATGCTGGACAATGCAAAAAATTTGTCAAAAGTTATACTGGCAAGCAATGAAGTGCAGGAAACCCTGAATGAAACAAATTCAGGCAATATGCTTTACGCTGATGCCGAACGGATCATAAATTCGCATATTTCCAGGTTTATTGAAGCTTTTCCCTTTATCTCCTCCATTTATATCTATGATACCCAGAACCAGCGTTACGGGATAGACAAAATGCCCCTCAAATCCCTGAAAATCAATGATATTACCGAGGCAAGCTGGTACCAGGATGCGGTGGACGCACAGGGTGGATTTATCTTAAGACTAAATGCAGGGGACATATATGAGGATATACCGGAAGGACAGTACATATCCCTGATACGAATTATCAATGACATTTATACGCAAAAACCTATCGGTACACTCATTCTGAATATCTCTGACAGTTCTTTCAGGGACTCCTACAACGAGATCCTGAATGAATACGGCACCGATATAATGATACTTGACCAGAGCAACAACATTGTGGTGGACTTTTCAGAATTTGATTCATCATATGTGTCCGGCCTTCTAGGAAGCGAAGATCAGAATTCCATAGTGGAAAAAGTGAACGGAAAAGATTACCTTATATCAATTCTAAGAATGCAGAAATATGACTGGAGCATTATCAGCACCATACCTTTTGAAGAGCTTTCCAGGGAATCCTATGCATTTAATGCTGCTGCTTTATCCATTCTGGCATTCAATGCTTTTCTCATGTTCCTGGGATCGCTGGCAGTATCCAAAATGATATCAGCTCCTATCAAAAAACTTCTTGATTCTATGAAGGGAGTGGAAAAGGGAGAATTTGAAAAAGTCAATATCGATGCCGGCAACGACGAGATAGGAAGTCTCAGGGATGCATACAACATCATGATTACCGAAATCAAAAACCTGATCAACAAGGTTGTCCATGAACAGAAAGTCAAAAGGAAGGCTGAACTCAGCGTCCTGCAGGCCCAGATTAAGCCTCATTTTCTTTATAACACCTTTGACGCAATCAGTTCCCTTGCCCTCATGGGAAAGAACGACCAGGTATACAAAGTCATGAAGTTTCTGGGAAGCTATTACCGGATCAGCTTAAGCAAGGGAAGCGAAGTAATCAGTATAAAGGATGAAATAGAACTTGTCAGAAGCTATTCATCAATTCAGCAGGTCAGATACGGCGATATATTCGACATACATTACGACATTGACGAGAGGGCAATTGGCCACAAGATTCCCAAGCTGGTACTGCAGCCTTTGGTGGAAAACGCTCTGTATCATGGCATTAAACCCAAAGGAGAAAAAGGAAACATTACTGTCCGGGTCGAATATCTTGGAGATTTTATTGAACTGTCAGTGGAAGATGACGGTGTGGGTATGCCGAGGGAAACCATTGAAATGATACTGAGCAATGATGATTATCTGGATGATGAAAAGAAGAGTTTTGGCCTTAAAGGAACCATTGAACGGCTTAAAATATTCTACGGCATCAATGACCCGGTAAAAATTGAAAGTTCGGAAAACGGAACGAAGGTAATTATCCGGATTCCGACCAGGGAGGTGCACTAATTGTCAGATAATAATCTTTTAAAGCTTTTGATAGTTGATGACGAATATCTTGTGAGAAATCTTCTGAGGCATTGCGTCGACTGGAATGAACTCGGCTATGAAGTGGTCGGGGAAGCCTCAAACGCCCACGAAGCCCTGGAACTTGTGGACAATCTCAGGCCCGACGTTATTTTTACCGACATCTATATGCCTTTCATGGATGGTCTTGAATTCGGAAAAATCGTTTTTGAAAAATATCCCAACATGAAAATCGTGGTCCTGACCGGGCATGAAGAATTCGAATATGCTAAAAAAAGCGTAAAAATAGGCATTGCGGACTTTCTGCTCAAGCCAATAAATGATGATGAGATCAGAAAAACAGCCCTTAATCTGAAAAGCAAAATTGAAAAGGAAAGAAATCAGGAGGAGGAATACAATAAACTTAAAAAACAATTGGAAGAAGCCTTGCCCTGCCTCAAGGAACAATTTCTGAACCAGTTGCTCCTGGGCAATACAGATACAGAAGATGCCTTAGCCCAGGCTGAATATTTCAGCATTAACCTGGGCAGTGGATATCATGTCGTTGCCGTAATTGAAGTAAGTCCGGCAAATGATGAGAGCAGTTCCCTGAGCGAAGAGGACAGACTCCTGCTGAATTTTAAAGCTCATAACCTGATTGTCAGATATTTTCGGGACGATCCCGGCGTATATGTTTTCAGGGATGCTTTCCAGAATATTGTTATTCTTAACTGCGAAAAAAGCCTTGACTTCCCTGACTGTCTTGAAGCGCTGAGATCAATGATAATAAACACACTCAAATGCAATGTTTCCATAGGACAGGGAAAGGTTTATCCATGTAGCAACAAGATTAACAAGTCTTACAAGGAAGGGTTATATGCTCTTAAATACAAAATAATAGCGGGAAAAAATCAGGTTATAAGTTATGACGAGATCAATTTTTCAGGGTCGAACCAGCTTCAGTTGCAATATGACAACTACGATGCCCTTGCTTTTTACCTGAAAGCAGGTTTGTACAATAAAGTGGAGGAATTCATCGACAATGCATTCCATGAATACACATCAGGGGAAGCCCTGAATATACAGACCTACAGGGCCATAGCATCTCATATTCTGTCTGTCGTATTGAATGTAATTATAGAAATAAACATTAATATATCAGAAGTTTTCTCGGATACAGGCCAGCCTTTTGAACGGATTTTCAAGGCAGACACGCTGCCTGAGATCCGGAGCTATCTTGTCAGCATAGCAAAAAAGACTGTTGCCGTCATACAGAATACCCAGAACAAAAAAGTAAACCAGATAATTGAGCAGATTAAGGAATATCTGGAACAAAACCTGTCCGATCCGGAAATAACCCTTTCAAGCACAGCCAAAAAGTTCTATATGAATATGAGCTACCTCAGCCGGATTTTCAAACGGGAGACCGGATATACCTTTGTCGAATATCTGACAAAGATCAGGATGGAAAGAGCAGTCAGACTGCTTCAGGAAACCGATCTGAGAGCTTACCAGATTGCAGAGGAAGTAGGCATTCAAAATCCTCATTACTTTGGCATATGTTTCAAAAAATGGACGGGGTTGTCGGTTAATGATTTCAGAAAATCGTTAAACAAAAAGTAAAATTATTGAACTTTTTAGAAAAACGCCTTAATTCACTCATGCCTCCTTTGTGCCTATCATTTAGTTAGATGGTGGATTTCACCGTCTAATAAATTCAATAAGGAGGAATACCATGAAAAAATTACTGGCAATTTTGGTTGTAATCGCACTCATGTTCAGCATGGCAGCATGCGGAGGTTCAAAAAAACCTGCTGATGCGCCTGCAACCTCAGCACCTCAGGGCTCATCATCCAATAATGAAGAGCCAAAAGCTGAACCGGTAACTCTTCGTATGATTACCTGGGTTCAGGAATCAAACGAAAGAGCAATTGCTGACCTAAATGCAAAATTCTCGGAAAAATATCCCAATGTTTCATTCGTAGTTGACACCGTCAACGCAAACGACTATCCGACACTTCAGAACACCAGGATTTCAGCCGGTGACGTTGACATTATCACAAACCTTTCGGCATTTGACACATTACCTCAGGAATGGACAAGAGGCGCCGACATGCCGGCATGGGTAACCTTTATTGAAAGCGGCGCATACCTTGACATCACCGACCAGCCTTTCCTGAAGAACTGGGATGAAAACATGATCAAAAACGCTGTTTCCTACAAGGGCAGAGTATACGGTATTGATGTCGGTGCAGTTGGTTTCAATGGCTTATTCTATAACAAAGATATCTTCGAACAGTATGGATTTGAGGAACCCGGTACATGGGCAGAATTCGAAGTCATATGCAATACCCTTAAGGATAACGGTATAACTCCTATCACAGTCGGTGGTGCTGATTCATGGCCGTTGACATCGGTAGGTGTCAGTGGCATGGTCGGTGCATACGAAACTGACATGAACGAATTTGCAAAAGGTCTCTGGACCGGTACAAGAAAATTCACAGACGAAAAGACCATGGGTCTCTGGAGAAGATTTGAACAGCTTGTAAGCTGGCTTGAACCCAACTGTATGTCCATCTCTTACGGAGATGCTCCCGGTAGATTTGTAGCAGGTAAAGCCGCAATGATGATAGACGGTACCTGGAATGCCGGAGCCATCAAGGATCTTGATCCAAACTTCAGATTTGGCTACTTCCCGTTCCCCGGAGATGTTGACGGAAAACCCAATCAGCTCCAGGGTAAGTATGACATGCAGTTCAACATTTATGCAAAGAGCCCGAATGTTGACTGGTGTCTGAAATATCTCGAATTCCTGAGCCAGCCTGAAGTTTACGCTCCGTTTGTGAGCGCCCTTGGCTTCTTCCCGACAATGCCCGGCGTACAGACCGACAATGAATTTGTCAACTCTCTTGCAGACAAGAACCAGCGCTTTGGTCTCGCATGGGAAAAATACATAATCGCTCCTAAGGGAGTTGGTCAGTACGCAGCAGGACAGTGCTTCAACATCAACCTTCTCGAAGCTCTTGGCGGTACTGTCAAAACCGTTGACGAACTCGCACAGCTTGCACAGCAAGACTGGGATGCAGCATTGGCAGCCATTCAATAAGGTTTGCAGCTTCAAATTTTCTGCCGGGTTCCTGTGTCATCCTGACACAGGAACCCAGCCTGAATTAAGGGTGATATTATGCAAGCAGTAAAAACTTCATTCAAAAAATCATCTTTGGTCCTTGGCATAATACCTGCTATATTTTTTCAGCTATTTATGGGGGTTGGACCTTCCCTGGCAACCTTCATATTGTCTTTTACGGACATAACGGGAGTCAAGGGCGTTCCATGGAAATGGGTCGGCCTTGCAAATTACAGGGAACTATTCTTCCAGCAAAACCACCGCGACCTGATTCAGGTACTTAAAAACACTGTTACCTTTTGCGTCGCAGTGACGGTTATCCAGAACTTTATTGCCCTTTTCATCGCGCTGGCACTGAACAGCAAAATGATAAAAGGGCGAAGTTTTTATCGTGCAGTAGTATTCATGCCTTCTGTTCTTGGTGTACTTGTAACTTCCCTTGTATGGCTTTGTGTGCTTAACCCCCTGGACGGACCGGTTGCCAAATTTATAGGGCTTTTCGGTCTTAAGAGCGGGTTCTTTACCTCGGCAAACACCGCCCTTGCCTGCTGCATATTTACGCAAATATGGATGGCAATGGGGCACTCAATGGTAATAAATCTGGCCGGTTTACAGTCAATCCCTAATGAACTTTATGAAGCCGGAGCCATTGACGGGGCCTCAGGTTCGCAAAATTTCAGATACATAACTCTCCCGCTCCTTTGGCCAACCCTGAATGTCAATATTATGCTTGCCATAATCGGTTCCCTCCAGTCTTTCCAGGTGATTTTGCTCACTACCGGCGGACGGAATATGGCAACCCAGACTTTGGCAGCACGTGTTATGTTCTTTGCCTTCAATATTAACAGCGGTTCAGGAGCCGGACCCATGCGTCAGGGTTATGGCGCTGCCTGGGCAATGTTCCTGTTTGTATTCATTCTGATAGCCACCCTGATTTATTACAGGAGCGTACAAAGGAGGGACGATGCAATATGAAGAATTTCGGCATTAAGTTTCTGATATACCTTTTTATTGCGATAATCATGTTTGTTTACCTGTTCCCTCTTTTCTACGCCTTCAATACTTCTTTGAAAACCAAGCTTGAATATATGTCGGACACTACTTCCATAGCCAAAAGCCTTCACTTTGAGAATTATGTCCAGGCTTTCAAGAAAGCCAATCTCTCGGCTTACGTATGGAACAGTATATTCTATATGGTTGTCTGTACAACCCTTTCCATGTTGATGGCTGTATTTTTGGCATTCCCTGTTTCAAGGGGATATTTGAAATACGGCAAATATATATTCGGATTATTTGTAATAGGCATGTTTTTGCCCGATGGTACAATTCCCCAGTTCCAGCTTATACTGAAACTCGGACTTTATAATACACGCCTGGGATACATGCTCGGTATGATCGGCGGCGGAGGTATACCACTTTTTGTCTATCTTGTTTTTATTAAAGGTATACCCAAAGAATTTGACGAAGCGGCTTCTATTGATGGATGCGGATATTTCAGATTCATGTTCAAAATCCTTATCCCGCTGATGAAGCCCGCCATCGCCTCCATGTCCATTATTACGGCAATCGGCGTGTGGAACGACATTATCAGGGCTATTATTTACCTTTCAAGCAAGGAACTGTATCCGATAACAAGAGGTCTGTACGTTTTCCAGGGGCAATACCAGGTTGATATGCCCCAGCAGATGGCAGCACTGATTATGGTTGCTGCACCGTTAATTATTGCCTACGCATTTCTGCAACGCTATATTGTTGAAGGTATCGTGGCAGGTGCTGTTAAATCATAAGTCATACTAATATCCGGAAGCATAAAATTCGCATTTAAGAGGTAGACATATGAACAGGGTTTTAAAAGTTTTACTGCTTGGTATATGTATTATCTCAATATTAATTGCCGGCTCATGCGGCAAAAAGCCAGTGCCTGCAGCCAATTCGCCGGATACAGCGAGTGCTGCCCCCTCCCCCCGGGAAGATCATATAACTTTAAAACTCTGGCATATATGGTCTACCGATTCCGATTCAAATAAAAAACCTTTCCAGAAAGCTCTGGAGAAATGGAAAAATGAAAATCCCGAAATCGGGATAATTACAGACGCAACAGAAAGCGAGACTTATAAAATAAAGATAAGGACTGCGGTCGCAGTAAATGAAGCCCCGGACATCTTCTTTGCCTGGGGTGCGGGCTTTGCGAAACCTTTTGTGGATGCCGGCAAAGTCCTTGCGCTGGATGAATATCTTGATCAGGATACACTTGACAAACTTCAGCCGGGAATTCTTAAAAATTTTACTTATGATGGTAAAATATACGGACTGCCTACCTTCATGATTGCCGGCATATTATACTGCAATACCGAATTATTTGAAAAATACAATGTCAAGATACCCGAAACTTACGATGAACTTCTGGAAGCAGTCAGAATTTTCAGGGAGAATAATATCACCCCTATGGCCGTTGGTCTGAAGGACGGATGGCCGGGCATATTTTATCAGAATATTCTGGCCATCCGGACTGCAGGCATAGAGAAATGCATTGCGGCTCTGAGCAAAGAGGCCTCGTTTTTCCAGCCGGAATTTATAGAATCGGCTGAGAGGCTGATCAAGCTTATAGACGCAGGAGCATTCCATGAAAGATGCATCCAGTACACCCAGCATGAGGCCGAACTTACTTTTCTGAGCGGCAGGGTACCCATGTATTATGGAGGGAGCTGGGCAGCAGGTTCCATGGACAGGATAGGCTGTCCCGTAAGGGGCAAGGTAGCTGTCAGAAACTTTCCGGTAATTGAAGGTGCTTCGGGAGACCCCAATGGCTTTTTGGGAGGCGCCATAGACAGCTTTATGATCAGTGCCTCCACCATGTACAAAAAAGAGGCTGTCAAAGCCCTGACATCAATTCTGGTAGACTTTTGTGAAGAAAGCTACCTTGCGGGTGCAGGAATACCTGCCTGGAAAGTCGATGTGGACACATCCAGGGTAAATCCCCTTGCAGTGGAAATAATGAAACTTCTGGAGGAAAGAGACGGTTTTGTTCTTGCATGGGATACCTTTCTTTCGGGTTCAGACGCGCAAACCCACATTAACCTCGTTACAGATCTTTTCCTTCACAAGATTGACGCAGAAGAGTTTGCCATAAAAATGCAGCAGCTTAACGTGAAAAAATAAAACTTGGAGAGGTAGTGTATGAAAAGCAGGATAATGTTTACAGATGATAATGGTTCCTTCAGGCTTGAGAATCCCAAAAATCTTTATGAATTGTATTTCCCCCTTTGTAACAATGAAGGTTTTATGTCCTGCATCACTCCTGTGCTTCATGGGGATATAAAAATCGACCAGCATCATTTCGTCCTGGCCCCGGTATCGGTGGAAGACCTTCACAATACCAAATCGGCGCGTAATTTCTGGGTTTACATACACGGAAAAGGCGCATTTTCAGTCGCAAACAATTCTTCAGCGCAAAACAGCCTGAAGTTTACTGATAAATCCTCTTCATCAGTGACTGTTGAGGCTGGTCCTTTATGGCATAAACTTACGGTTGTCGATGCTTTGGCCGAAATGAAATTCGAGACTACGAATTTTGTTCCTGTTGACGGTTCCCAGGTTGAAATAATGGTGGTATCAATCACCAATACCGGCAATGAAACAGTCACATTCACCCCCACTTCGGCAATTCCCCTGTACGGCAGATCCGCCGACAACATCAGGGATCACAGGCATGTAACCTCACTGGTAAACCGCCTCATTGAACTTGTCAACGGTGTCGCCATCAAACCTGAGATAGTTTTTGACGAACGTGGGCACAAATACAATGACGCCATTTATTATGTCATAGGGGCGGAAGATGACGGAAGTCTGCCTGTCGGGACCATCCCCTGGCTCCACAGCTTTATAGGAAATGGAGGTACTCTTGAATGGCCTGAGGCTGTGGTCAGGAACCTGAAACCTGATCAGCTCAGGAAAAATAACGGTAATGAATATATTGGCGCGCTGAGATTCAGGGACTGCACCTTAAGGCCTGGCGAGAGCAAGAGTTATATAATCCTTATAGGAATTTGCTTTGATAAAGAGACTATCAGCATAGCTTCCGGGAAGTTCCTTAGAAAAGACAAGTGTGATATTGCTCTCAGTGAAAACAAAGCCTACTGGGACAGTATTGCGGATAAAATAACTTTCCAGGCAGGACCTCAAAACTTCCCGGTCTGGATGAAATGGGTAAGCCTGCAGCCTGTTTTCCGCAAGATATATGGATGTTCTTTCCTCCCCTATCATGATTATGGCAGGGGCGGCAGAGGCTGGAGGGATCTGTGGCAGGATTGTCTGTCCCTTATTCTGCAGACCCCTCTAGAAACCAGGGATTTATTGCTGAATAACTGTGCCGGAATAAGAATAGACGGCACAAATGCCACCATAATAGGCACAAAACCCGGCGAATTTATCGCTGACAGGAACAATATACCAAGGGTATGGATGGATCATGGGACATGGCCGTATCTCACCATAAAACTATACATAGACCAGAGCGGAGATTTCGGCATACTACTTGAAAAGCAGACATATTTCAGGGATTCCCTCATATACCGGGCCAAAGCCAGGGATGACGCATGGAAGGAATCTGACGGGCTGAAACTGTGTACCGAAGACGGCTCGGTCTATTCCGGAACCATTTTTGAACATCTCCTGGTACAGCATCTCACAAGCTTCTTCAATGTAGGGGAACACAACATAATCCTCCTTGAGGGAGCCGACTGGAACGACACCCTCGATATGGCCCGTGAAAGAGGCGAAAGCACGGCCTTCACAGCACTCTACGGAAGCAATCTCATCGGTCTTTCGGATCTTATCCTTGAAGCAGGAAAGAGACTGAACATTGATAAAATTGAAGTATTTGAAGAACTTACTGCCCTTCTGGATACCCTCAAAGGCGATCCGCAGTATGACAGTATCGGATATAAGAGAAATGTCCTGAAGGCTTATCTTGATTTGGTAAGCAAAGGACTTACAGGAAAAACTGTTTCCGTCCCGATAAAGGAATTGGCTTCAGATCTCAGGAAAAAAGGAGAATGGATAACCCAATATATCAGAAACAATGAGTTCATTACTACGCAAAACGGTTTCAGCTTCTTTAACGGCTATTACAACAACGATGGCCAGAGGGTTGACGGCGAGTTTCCGGAAGGCGTGAGAATGAATCTGACGGCCCAGGTTTTCACAACAATGTTTGGGATTGCCACCGACGAGCAGGTTGAAAAAATACATCAGTCCTGCAACGAATTTCTTAAAGATCCGGCTACGGGAGGTTACAGGCTGAACACTCCCCTTGGCCCCAACAAATTAAATCTGGGCCGCTGTTTTGCATTTGACTACGGTGAAAAGGAAAATGGCGCCACTTTCTGCCATATGGCCGTAATGTACATGAACGCGCTTTACAGGAGAAATTTCGTAAGGGAAGCCTATGAGGTGTTCAGATCCCTCTACGATTTGGCTCAGAATTATGATGTTTCGGAAATTTACCCGGGCATACCCGAATACTTCAATTCATACGGCAAAGGCCGTTACCACTATCTTACCGGATCTGCAAGCTGGCTTTTAATGACTGTTCTTACACAAATGTTCGGAATAAGGGGAGATTCAGGGGACCTTGTTATACAGCCAAAACTGGTAAAAGAACAGTTTGATGAGGACGGGACGGCATGTGTAAAAACCACTTTCAGCGGTAAAGTTCTGAATGTAAGGTTTATTAACCGGAAACTCCTGGATTATTCCCGGTATGTAATCAAGGACCTTACAATCAATGGGAAGGAAGAGCGCCGTTTCATTATGGACCCCGTAACTGTAAGAATACCTAAGGAAATTATTGATGCAATTCCTGACAATTATCTTTTCATGGATATTGTCATTGATTAATTAAAAGCTTGATGCATAACGGGGGTTGAAAAAAATGAAAAAAACGCCTCAAAAAAGCACCTGTAAGAACAAAAACCATAAAGTTTATGGTTTTTTAAGGAACACAAGCATTCAGACGCGACTGATCTGCGGCTTCCTGGTCCTTTCGCTGATACCATTGCTCGCTACCGGTATTTTTTCCTATTTCTCCTCCAGCAAAGCCATAACATCGAAAATCAAACTGTCTAACCAGCAGTTAATCGGACAATTGAGCATAAATTTGCAGAACGCTCTTGACGAATACGAAAAAATATCCATGGAAATGCAGATGTCACAGGAGATTCAGGACCTGAATTACTTTGAGAACAAGGATCAGCTTGATAAACAGACAAAAACCAATGCCGTCCAGAGTTTTTTCAGAAAAAAGACATCATCTCTCACCAGTCTCTGGTCAATGGGAATAATCCTTTATAACAAACAGCGGGTCATAAGTTATGACTCAGTTAAAGGGATCAGTGACGATCAGGAACTGATCAATACCATCTATGACAACAACATAGAAGCCGATCCCCTTCCGAAGTGGTCTGTTTATCAGTTGCCCGGCGGCAGGAATGCATTGATGCTCACAAGAAAAATAATTCCTGAAGGATCGGGTGGCGGCGGGAGACCCGTAGGTGTATTTTATATTCTTATCAGAGAACCTGAATTCAGGAACAAAATAACCCAGATAGAACTTGGGGCAGGTTCCACGCTGTCAATTGTAAATTCCGGCGGAATTATTGTAACAAGCACCCGGGACGGAGAATTCAATACTTTATATGAGAACTCCCGGCTGACAGAATCCCTAAGCGCTGTTGACGAGACTGAAGTATCGGTCCAGACTATAGATGATAATATTTATACTGTTTCAAAACTTGGAAAAACCCGTGGATGGTATGTGGTGGGATGCGTACCCCTCAGCTATCTTAACCAGGAATCCGAAACTATCCTCACTCAGATCATTATAATCGCCATCATATGTTTTATACTCTCCCTCATATTCTCGCTGATAATTTCAAGAGGGGTATCACTGCCTCTCAGAAACCTTACCGAATGCATGCGTGAAGCAAGTGAAGGCAATCTTGCCGTCACCATAACCGATAATCATAAAGATGAAATTGCCCAGCTTGTGAACAGTTTCAACAATATGGCCGGAAATATAAGAAATCTGGTCAATGTTGTCAAGGAAGCCGCCAACAGGGTACTTTCTTCGGCTGCCAGAATCAGTAACCTTTCTGATTCCAGTTACAGCTTTTCGGAGCAGATCTCCCTGACCATCCAGGACATTGCCAGGGGAGCCAGCGAACAGGCTGCTGAGGTCGCCGAGGGAATGACCTGCATGAACAAATTATCAGAGGATATTGTAAGGGTAAGCAACGAAACCAATAATGTCCTGGAAGTTGTGTCCAGTACAAAGGAACTCAGCAAGAATACCCTGCTGTCGGTAGAAAACCTTGAAACCAAAGCGGCATCCACTTATGAGGTTAATCAGAAAGTCGTTTCCGATATGAATAACCTGAACGCAAAAATGCAGGAAATAAAACAAATAATCAGTGTAATAGTCAACATAGCCGAACAGACCAACCTTCTCTCACTGAATGCTTCCATTGAGGCTGCAAGGGCCGGTAAAGCCGGATTGGGCTTTGCAGTCGTGGCAGAAGAGATAAGGAAACTTGCCGACAAAACCCGTGAAGCTCCTTTAATGATCAGCAATATCATTAATGAAATCCTGCAGGACGCTGAAATAACAACCAATGCCACACTGAATGCGAGTGAAATTATCAAGGAGCAGATCCAGTCGGTACAGGAGACCAAAACAGCCTTCAACACCATACTCTCTGCCATGGACAGCATTTCAAGGCAAATCGACAACATGCATGTGGCAGTTAAAGAAATAACGACATCCGAAGCCAGGACTACCAGAATATTCGAGAAAGTTTCACAGGTCACACAGCAGGCTGCTTCCACCTCCGAAGAAGTTGCAGCAAGTACCGAAGAACAGATGAGCTGCGCTGAAGAACTCAACAGATATGCGAAAGAACTTAACGAGATGTCGTCTGAACTTGAAAAGGCTATTGCAAAATTCAAACTATAGGCGCCTACATCAGCGGAGCAAATAGTTTGAGAAAAGCTTGCAGAATACGTTCAGGAAGACTTGTTTTTCTGCATTCTTCCAGGCTTACTTTCTGACATACGGGGAAGGTTTTCAGAAAATCTTCCTTTATTTTTTTTGGGTATGAAACTTTAACTGTGGAATAATGACACTTTTGAACCTTGAAAATTTAATAAAATTTTATCTCTCAAAATAACTTTAAGTGTGGACAATATTACTTTAACTGTGGTATAATTTAGATATAATAAACTATGGAATGGAGAATATTATGAAAGCATTTATTTGCAATCGCTGCAAAAAAGTAATAGATGAAGATGATATTGAAGCCATTGAAGTTATGCCTCCCCAGCAACGTGCATTATTTCCGTATGGGAAAGAGCCATTTGTTCCATCGAAGAAAAACGATTGTGACGAAAATCAAAATTTACACTTTTGTGGAGAATGCAAAACATTTTTCTATGACTTGTCGGGGTAAATTCATAATCTAAATTAGGAAAGGCATAATACAATGAATGCACTTAATTTACCAGAGTTTAAAGTTATCGGCACACAAGAAAACAACCATGACATATTATTCACTGTAGAGGCTAAAAATCCACCAAATTGCTGTCCTGAATGTGGAAGCATATTCATCTATAAACATGGCAAGACTGAACGATTTGTGCGTGATTTAAACGCATTTGGTAAGCGTGTTGGTATCAATATTATTGGGAACAGATACAAGTGTCAGGACTGTTCTACTACTTTTAGCGAATCCTATCAATCCATAGATGACCGAGACAAGATTACCATTAGACTTCGTAATTATATTCAGGAACAGTCTTTGAAAAAGCCTTTTGCCAATATAGCCGATGAATTTGGTATATCGTCTACAACCGTTAAGCGTATCTTTACTGAATATGTCAAAGAGCAAGAAGCACAGATGATATTTGCAACTCCCAGAATACTTGGAATAGACGAAATACATTTAAACAAACAAATGAGGGCTGTATTTACCGATATTGAAGGCTTAAAGGTGCTTGATATTCTTCCTAAACGCAATAAGGAAGATATTATAGCATTTCTAATGAAACTGCCTAACAAAGATGCTATAGAGGTTGTAACAACAGATATGTGGCAACCTTACAAAGATGCTGTTCTTATGGTGATACCGCACGCAAAACTTGTAGTAGATAAGTTCCATGTAATTCAGTATGCCAATATTGCTATGGAGAATGCAAGAAAATCATTCCGTAGCACTCTTACAGATAAACAGCGTAAACAACTTATGCATGAGAGGTTTATCCTTCTTAAGAACAAAGAAGACTTAACACCACAGGAACAATGGAATTTGCAAATATGGTTTGTTACATTTCCCACACTTAAAGTTGCATATAATCTTAAGGAAGGACTACGAGACATGTATCTCTGTAAAACCAAAGAGCAGGCTATTGAATATTATAGGCAGTGGAAATCGTCCATCCCAAAGGATATGCAACCATTCCTTGATATAACCAAGATTATTGATAACTGGAGTACGGAAATATTTAACTACTTTGATTACTTTGTCACCAATGCCTTTACAGAGAGTATAAACAACCTTATTAAGCATATTGAAAAGGCTGGTCGTGGTTATTCATTTGAAGTCCTTCGTGCTAAAGTGCTATTTGGTACTAAAGCAACTATTAAGCCTAAATTTGGTGAACAACCTTTTGGACCTATGGATAACACATTCGGCAATATGTTATATGGGTCGTTTAATTATTCACCACCACAACTTATAGAAGGGTTTGGTGTATCAATTCCACAATTACTTAAAGTTATTGAGAGAGATGAATTTTAGTTCATCTCTTTTTATTTTCCACAGTTAAAGTTGTTTACCCA
>Ga0134091_1001609_pt1 | contig 17196 bp, 20 predicted proteins | sample 2_5taG_FD_94451 | JGI IMG/M metagenome (GOLD analysis project Ga0134091, IMG submission 94451) | Switchgrass degrading microbial communities from high solid loading bioreactors in New Hampshire, USA - 2_5_20_6_A2 metaG | ecosystem: Engineered > Bioreactor > Semi-continuous > Anaerobic >...
GGACCACTGGCTGCAATTTGGATTAATTCTTCACCTACAGGTATTTCTAGCTTGGGAAAATAACTATTATCGACTAGTTTTTCTTTAGTTATCAAGTACCAGTCTTGAAGAAAAATGCTTTGTAGAATCTTTACCGCATCCCCTTCAATCTTTATATGGGTATCTCGCCAATCGCTAAAATTTTCACTAGATCCTAAATACTCATCACCAATGTTTATCCCACCTACAAAGCCAATTCTACCGTCTACAATTAAAATCTTCCGGTGGTTGCGGTAATGGATTCGTCTATTAAGAAATGGAAAAGTTACGGGGGAAAAACAAGCGGTTTGGATTCCGCTTTCCTGAAATTTTCTAAGAAAAGATTTTTTTAGGCCTCTACTACCGTAACCGTCATAAATCAGGCGGACCTTTACGCCTTGCAAGGCTTTTTCTATCAACAGTTTTTGCATTTCTTTACCGATATGATCGTCACGAAAAATATAAAATTCTAAATGAATATGTTCCCGGGCTTCTTTTATAGCCTGAAAAAAGCTTGTAAAAGTATTACGGCTGGTACTTAAAACTTTGGTTTTATTATTAATAGTAAAAGGAAAACCGGTTGTAGAGGTTAATAAATTTATAAGATTTTTCCGGTAAGTTAAATTATTTTCGATTAATCTTTTTCCATCCCTAATTGAAAGGGAAACTAATGTGGTTATTATTTTGGAAATTTCTTCCTGAAAACTGATTATTAGCTTTTGATAATGTTTGTTTTTTCGGTATTTATGTATTCTTAGGACAGAGAATAAAATAAACATTATTAGTAAAAAGATGATTATAAAAAACATAAATGATTCCTCCCGGCAAACGATTATAATATGCCCTTTCTTCTTTGTTTCAATGCATGCTTGACCTAAAAGGGGAGGTAAAGTAAAATAATGGTTAAGAGTAAAAAATGGGAGGTTTCGCCTATGTGTGAATGTTGTAGCAGTTCAGCCCATGTTCATACTGATACCCTGAAAGTTGAAGGAATGTCTTGCAGTCATTGTCAGGCCGCCATTGAAAAAGCCGTAGGTGGATTAAGAGGGGTAGAAAAAGTAGCGGTTAATCTGGAGGCAAAAGAGGTTAAAGTTGAGTATAATCCTGATTTAATTACCTTAGATGCTATTAAAAATACTATTATTGAGGAAGGTTATCAAGTTAAAGAATAAATGAATAATTTTGCCAGTAAAGTCCAATACTAAACTGGAATTGGACTTTATTTTTTGCCAAAAAAATATTTAAGAGGTGAATTAAATTGCGATTAGGATTACTACCTAAATTAATTATTGGTATTATAGCCGGTATTTTAATCGGCAGTATTACCCCTGAATGGTTTATCAGGATTTTGGTTACCTTTCGGGATATTTTCGGTGCTTTTCTGAATTATGCAATACCCTTAATCATTATTTCTTTTGTGGCACCTGGTATTGCCGAATTGGGTAAAGATGCAGGAAAACTATTAGGAATTACCACAGGTCTTGCATATTTGTCCACTCTTATTGCCGGATTTTCTGCATTCTTGATTGGTAAAGCTTTATTGCCAAGTTTAGTTACTGCAGGCTCTGCCGGTAACCCGGAAGAAGCTGCGCTAAAAGGTTATTTTGAAATTCAAATTGATCCCATTATGGGGGTAATGACCGCTCTGGTAACTGCCTTTGTATTAGGCTTAGGCATGGCGGTAATAAAAGAAAAATATTTATATAATATCATGGTAGATTTTAAAGATATAATTGAGAAAGTAATTCAAAGTGTAATAATTCCTTTGCTACCCTATTATATTGCCGGTGTTTTTGCCAATATGGCTTATAGTGGCGAAATCGCTCAGACTATGCTCACCTTTATAAAAGTATTTGCGTTAATTATAATTTTGCATATCAGCTATTTATTATTCTTATACATATTTTCCGGTTCAGTTACGGGGCGTAATCCATTCAGAGCATTGAAAAATATGTTGCCGGCTTACTTTACGGCTATAGGTACTCAGTCTTCGGCAGCTACAATTCCGGTTACCGTAAGACAAACTAAAGTTAATGGAGTAACAGATGAAGTAGTAGATTTTGCTATTCCCTTATGTGCTACCATTCATTTGGCTGGGAGCACCATAACTCTAGTAATCTGTTCTATGGCTGTTCTGTTAATCTCCGGGTTGGTTCCCCAGATCAGCTCCTATGCACCTTTCATCTTTATGTTAGGAATTACCATGATTGCTGCACCCGGAGTGCCTGGTGGAGCGGTTATGGCGGCTCTAGGGTTGTTAGAGATTTATCTGGGCTTTGATGAAGTAGCTAAGGCATTAATGATTGCTCTTTACTTAACTCAGGATAGTTTTGGAACTGCTTGCAATGTTACCGGTGACGGGGCTATTGCTATGCTGGTAGATAGGTTTAACAGGTTGTTTAAGGGTAAACCTGTGACCAATTAAAGTTGAGTTTAAAGTTGGGAAATACTCTGCTAAGAAATGACCTCTTTTATGACAATGACTAGCTAGAAATTAAAGAAGCCGCCCAATGGGGCGGTTTCTTTAATTTCTACCAGGTTTTTAGTGTTCTTTGATTCGGTTAGCACCGGAATTTTGTAAAATCTGTTTTGCTTTTTGGACTTTGTTTTCACTACATTCTACAGTTATTAAAGTATTGCCTTGCCTTACTTCCTCTTCATATTGTCTGCTTTCAGTTTCAGGTATACCCATGTCAATTAAAGCTCCACCTAAACCTCCGGCTGCCGCTCCGGAAAGAGCTGCGGCAATTGGTCCTGCAGCGATTATGGGTCCTAGACCGGGAATAGCTAATGCTCCGGCACCTAAGGCTAATCCACCTAAGGCACCCCAGGTAGCACCGGTAGCCGCACCGTCAGTAACGGAGTCTCCCGTCCCCATGTTCATAATACTGTCGTCATTATTTCTCTGGTTGTTGTCTTTAGTAACTACGGATATTTCCTGTTCAAAACCATTTTGTCTCAATTCATTAGCGGCTTTTTCTGCCTGTTCTCTGGAACTGAAAACTGCAACTATTTTTTTACTCATATTTAAAACCCCTCCTTAATAAATCTTAAAAAAACAAACAACAACCAGTAGCAATCTTAGTATTTGTATATTTTTTAAAAAAATTCTGCAGGAAAGCTAGTAAATTTAGAGAATGTAAAATTAGAAAGCAATAGTACGGAGGTAAAAAATGGATAAATTTATAGCTGAAAGGGATGGGTATGCAATCAACAGCAAAGTTAAGGAGATAATAAATAAGGAAGGATATGTAGCTTTGCGGATTATAGATAAAGAAAAAATTAAAATATGTGAAGCCTGTCCTGTAAATGCAGGTTCTGTTCTGCCTCTGGGAGCTGACACTGTAGTTAGCGGAAATCAGATAAGGGAGTATGAAAGAATAATTTTAATTGAAAATAATTTTTAAAAACAATATTCCCTTATTTTTTTTCAGGAATTAGCCAGATGAGAAGTTTGGCAAAAGGATTAGTGAAAGGCAAAACTGCCAGAGAACTTACAATATTGAAAACCGTATGAGTGTGAGCTATCTGTCGGGGCAAGCTCGTACTTGTTAAGGTCATAAGTTTTGATAATTCTTCAATAAATGGGTAAAAAATCAGCACTCCCAAAAGGTTTAAGAGAACATGGGAGGTTGCTACTCTTTTGCCATTGGCAGTTGAACCTATACTGGCTAAAATAGCAGTAATACAGGTACCTACATTACTACCCAAAATAATCGCTGTAGACGTAACTAAATCTAATTGATGGTTTTTAGCCAGGACTAAAACAATTCCTGTCATTGCACTACTTGATTGAATCAGGGCAGTGGCGATTATCCCGAAGAGTATAGCAATGAGTTTACTCTGGGTGGCTAAATTTAAAAAGTAGTAAAACAAAGGAGAATCTTCAATAAAAAGAAAAGCCTGGCTCATGTAGTTCATACCTATAAAAATCACACTAAGCCCGATAATATTAATGCTTATATAGCGATATTTTTTTTTAGCCACAAAAAAGAATAAACCTCCTATAAATAAAGGTACACTCCAGCTTTCCAGATTAAAGGCCAAAATCTGTCCGGTAATTGTTGTACCAATATTAGTCCCTAAAATGATACCTAAGGCTTGGGTTAATTTCATTAAACCGGTATCCACTAAGCTGATGGTGATAACTGTTAGGGCACTGCTGGACTGCAAAAAAGCTGTTAAAATCGTACCGGTGACAAGGCCCAAAAAAGGAGTGTAGGTAAATTGGTTGATGATTCTTTTTAAACTTTTACTTTTCAAAAAATTCATACCGCTCTTCAATATACACAAACCCAGAAGAAAGATCGCTAAACCGATTAAAAATAGTAAGAGATTAAGCATGTATTTTCACCCCGTATTCAGGTGAAGGTTGAGGTTAAAAAGGTTTTCGGGTTAACCCTTAGATCGGTATGACAGCTAAAGGTTATACTGCACTTAACCTTAACCTAAATCTTCGCCGTCAGGCGAATTATTAGTGTTAATCTGTGTTTATCCGTGGTTTATAAATCTAGCCACTAACTTATTGATATTACTACTTCTTCTTTTTATTACCTAGATTTCATAAAAATTAATATTGAAAAAAGTTCATATATAAAAAATGATTATACTTGAATGGAAAAGTTTAAATATTCGAAAAAAAGGATTTTCTTTTTTAAATATAGAATACTTTTCTATTCTTATTCTTAGTTTGAGGACATGTGAATATTAGCGCAAATATAATTTGTTTTGAAAAAAGGAAGGAGGATACTAGGTGGAGACTGTTGAACTAACTTCTGCTTTAGCCGGTAGTCAACAATCCTTGGCAGAATTAAATCAGGAAAGCGGAGTAAGGGCCAGTAAATGTTACCAGTGTGGTAAGTGCACTGCCGGTTGTCCTGTAGCTTTTGCTATGGATAAGACTCCACGTGAGATTATGCGCCTGGTGCAATTAGGCCTTATAGACGAGGCTCTACAATCTCATACCATTTGGTTGTGTGCCGGTTGTGTTACTTGTTCTACTCGCTGTCCTCGGGAAGTGGATATTGCTCGAGTTATGGAAACATTAAGGATAATGGCTAGAAGAAAAGGTATCGTTGCTGAAAAGAAAATAGACCTTTTTCACAGTATTTTTTTAAAGTCGGTGGAAAGGTTCGGGCGAGTTTATGAGTTAGGGCTGGTTTTACAAAATAACCTGCAAGGTTTACAACCTTTTAAAGATGTTGATTTAGGGCCGGCTATGTTGTTAAAGGGGAAAATTGCTCTCTTGCCTCACAGTATTAAAGATAATGGTGAAGTTAAGAAGATTTTTGCTAATGTCCGGAAACGGGGTGGTAAAGTATGAAGTATGCTTATTATCCTGGCTGCTCCCTAAGTTCAACCGGTATTGAATATGATTTATCAACAAGGGCAGTAGCTAAAGCATTAGGTATTGATTTGTGGGAAATTCCTGAATGGAATTGCTGTGGTTCTTCCAGTGCCCACTTAACGGACCATTTGCTGGCTTTGGCTTTGCCTGCACGTAATATGGCTATTGCAGAAGCGGAAGGATTGGACGTGGTCATTCCCTGTGCAGCCTGTTATGTTAGAAGCAAGGCGGTGGAGGTAGAGGTTAAAGAATCTCCGGAAATGCAAAAAACCATTAGTGAAGTTATTGAAAGAGAGTATACAGGTAAAGCAAAGGCCAGGGCTTTATTGGATGTTTTTGCCAATGACCTTGATTTAAATAATGTTAGTGCTTTAGTTAATAAACCTCTCCAGGATTTAAAAGTGGCCTGCTACTATGGTTGTTTGTTGGTGCGGCCTACCAAATTAGGCTTTGATGATGCGGAAGACCCCCAGAGTATGGACAAATTGATGCAAGCCTTAGGTGGCACCCCGGTTCAATGGTCTTTTAAAACAGAGTGCTGTGGAGCCAGTCGTTCTTTAGATAAGACTCAAGTAGGACTAACAATGATTGAAAGAATTTTATCTGCAGCCAAAGAAGCCGGAGCCGATTGTATTGCTACTGCCTGCCCCTTATGTATGAGTAACTTGGATATGCGGCAAGGGCAAGCGGGGGCAAAGTCAGGTCAAACCTATAATTTACCTGTTTTTTACTTTACTGAGTTAATGGGCTTGGCTTTAGGCTTAAATCCCCAGGAATTGGGTGTTAATAAACATTTTGTTGATACTTCCGCTGTAGTGAAAAAGGTAGTAGAGGGTAAAGGCAGGAGGGAGACGGCATGAAACGAGTAGGAGTTTTTGTTTGTCACTGTGGTACAAATATTGCTGCCAGTGTAGATTGTGCACAAGTTGCCCAAAATGCTCAGAATTTTCCCGGCGTGGCCTATGCTACAGATTATAAATATATGTGTTCAGAACCAGGCCAAGAACTAATTAAAAAGGCTATTAAAGAACACAAATTAGACCGGATCGTAGTAGCTTCTTGTTCTCCCAGGATGCATGAACCAACATTCCGCCGGTGTATTGAGGGTGCCGGGCTAAACGGCTATATGCTGGAAATGGCGAATATTCGTGAACACTGTTCCTGGGTACATCCTGATGATAAGGAACGGGCAACGCAAAAGTCTACAGAATTGGCTAGGATGGCGGTAGCCAAAGTTTTAAATAATACACCTTTAGAAAAATCGCAGATACCTGTTACAAAACGGGCTTTAGTTATTGGTGGGGGCATTGCCGGTATCCAGGCTGCTATTGATATTGCTAATGCCGGCCATAAGGTGGATATCGTGGAAAAAGAGCCTTCCATTGGTGGAAAGATGGCCCAGATTGATAAGACATTTCCTACTTTAGACTGTTCCGCTTGTATTTTGACTCCTAAAATGGTAGAAGCGGCCAATCATCCTAACATTACCCTTATTACCTATTCGGAAGTAGAAAAGGTAGAGGGTTATGTAGGCAATTTTGATGTTACTATCCGGAAAAAGGCACGCTCGGTAGATATGAACAAATGTACAGGGTGTGGTCTCTGTTCAGAAAAATGTCCCAGCCGGGTTCCCAGTGAATTTGAAATGGGAATGACTACTCGAAAATCCATTTACACACCTTTTCCTCAGGCTATTCCCAACAAACCGGTTATCGATCGGGAAAATTGTCGTTATTTTAAATTGGGCAAATGTAAAGTTTGTGAACGGGTTTGTCCTGCCGGGGCCATAGATTATACCCAGGAAGATGAGTTGGTTACTGAACGGTATGGGGCAATTGTAGTTGCTACCGGTTTTGACCTCTTTGATTACAGTGTTTATGGTGAGTATGGTTATGGTAAATACCCGGATGTGATTACCGGTTTGCATTTTGAAAGATTAATTAATGCTTCCGGTCCCACTATGGGTAAAATTAAACGCCCCTCAGACGGTAAAGAACCGAAAAATGTTGTTTTCATTAAATGTGTTGGTTCCCGGGATGAAGCAAAAGGAAAAGCATACTGTTCAAAGACTTGCTGTATGTATACGGCTAAACATGCGACTTTAGTACGGGAGAAAATTAAAGACTCTAATGTTTATGTTTTTTATATGGATGTTCGGACACCAGGTAAAGGTTATGAAGAATTTTATACTAGGACTACTGACCAGTATGGGGCTATATATATCCGGGGACGAGTATCCAAGATTTACCAAAAAGGCGAAAAATTAATTGTGAAAGGTGCTGATACCCTGTTAGGCAAGCAGGTAGAAGTTGAAGCAGATATGGTAGTTCTGGCCACAGCCATGGTGGCTCAACCTGATGCGGCTAAACTGGCCCAGATGATTGGTATTTCCTACGACCAGGATAATTTCTACACAGAAGCCCATCCCAAGCTGGCACCTGTGGAAACTCACACGGCAGGCGTTTATTTGGCCGGAGCCTGTCAAGGGCCCAAGGATATTCCTGAATCTGTAGCCCAAGCCAGCGGGGCGGCAGCTAAGGTCTGCGCACTCTTGTCAAAAGACGAAATGGCTACTGAGCCTATTATTTCTCAGGTTAATGAAGCTATCTGTGCCGGTTGTGGCATGTGTATACCTATTTGTCCTTATAAGGCTCTGGAATTAAAAACTATCCAGGAAAGAGTACAGGGTAAAACTATTGAACGAAAAGTGGCTTCTGTTAACAGTGGACTGTGTCAAGGTTGTGGAGCTTGTACTGTAGCCTGTCGTTCTTCAGCACTGAATCTGAAACACTTTACCAATGAACAAATCCTGGCGGAGGTGGATGCCTTATGTCTGTAAAGGAAACAGCTTCTAATTGGGAACCTAAGATTCTGGTTTTTGCTTGCAACTGGTGTACTTATGCCGGTGCTGATTTAGCGGGTTTAAGCCGTTTACAGTACCCGCCAAATATCCGCATCCTCCGGGTACCTTGTTCCGGACGGGTAAATCCTCAGTTTGTCCTTAGAGCTTTTCAGCGGGGAGTTGACGGGGTCCTGGTGGCAGGCTGTCATCCCGGCGACTGCCACTATGTTACCGGCAACTACTTTACCCGGAGACGTTATCTTTTAATGCAGCGTCTGCTAGAGTATGTAGGTTTAGATCCGGAAAGATTCCAGGCCCGGTGGATTTCCGGTTCTGAAGGTCCTAAGTTTCAAGAGGTTGTTACTAAACTTACGGAAGATATTAAGGCTTTAGGGCCGAATAGGAAGTTGAGGGATGCCCAATGAAAGAGATAACTTTACAGATGCAGGAGCTGGCCCGGGAACTGCTCCAAAAAGGTGAAGTAAATGTAGTGCTAGGTTGGGAAAAAGGCACCTTCTGGTACCTGTCTCCTCCTGCCTTTATTGATAAACCTGAAGACGTAGAGAGATTGGTTTTTGATGATTACTGTCACCATAATTTAAGTAAATATTTAATGGATTATCGCTATCAAGACGGAAAAGTTGCTGTTTTTCTAAAAGGCTGCGATTCCAGGGCTTTCAATATACTTCTAGAGGATAACCAGTTGGAACGAGAAAAGTATGTGTTAATTGGTATTCCCTGTCCAGGGATGAAAGACCAAGAAAAAGCTAAGGAGTTAGGGATTAATGGGGACATTCCTTTAGCTAAAAAATGCCAGGATTGTAAATACCCTAATCCTTTGGTTTATGATTATTTCTTGGGTGACAAAGAAGCTGCAGATGAAGCGGCTGCCACAAGAGAAGCCAAGGCTATAGATTACAGTGATGTGGAACAGATTGAAAAAATGACTCCTGATGAAAAGTATGATTTCTGGTCCAGTCAATATGAACGTTGTATCCGTTGTTATGCTTGCCGCAATGTCTGCCCTGCCTGTAATTGCCGTGAATGTATCTTTGACCAGAGTCGAACCGGTTGGATAGGAAAAGCCAATAATACTTCGGAAAATCAATTTTTTGCTTTAACCAGAGCTATGCATGTGGCAGGAAGATGTATTGAATGTGGGGAATGTGAGAGAGCTTGTCCCATGAATATTCCAATTATGTTGCTGAATAAAAAACTGATTAAAGATATTAACCAACTTTTCGGTGAGTATGATGCCGGAGTTAAGGTAGACGGCGTATTACCTCTAGGCCATTTTGATAAAAATGACCCGGAAGAGTTTATGTAGGGAGGTGTGCAGATGATGAAAATAATTGCTAAAGAACGTTTACCTGAAGTTTTACAACTATTAGCTAAAGACTATAATGTATTGGTGCCGGCAAAATTTGAAGGAGTGACCCGTTTTACTCCCTATAGTGGAGATGTGGAACTGGTTCTAGAGGAAAATGTTCTTATGCCTCCCAAAGATATTTTCTTTCCCCAGACTGAGAAAATGTACAAATTTAAGGCCAAAAACAAATCATTAGAAATAGAAGAATTGCCTGTGGAAAAAGAAGAACAGCTGATTTTCGGTATTCGCTCCTGTGATTTAAAGAGCTTGGAGTGTTTGGACCAGGTATTTTTAACCAAAGGCTATGTAGATCATTTTTATAAGGATAAAAGAGAACGTACAGCCTTAATTGCTTTAAGCTGTGTCCGACCCCAGGAAGCCTGTTTTTGCCACTCTATGGGTGTTGACCCGCAAAATGGAGTGGGGGCAGACATCCAGGCTTATGATTTAAAAGAGAAAATTGGTTTTAAGGCTATTAGTGAAAAGGGACAAGAAATTTTGGAAAAAATATCGGGACTGTTGGCAGAGGAAGAAGTTAGCATTCCTTCCTTTGGTGAATTTAACTTAAAAGCTGATATAGAGGGAGTCCCGGAAAAGTTACAGGGAATGTTTGAACATCCTATTTGGGCTGATATTAGCCGGAAGTGTTTAAATTGTGGTGCTTGTACTTATGTTTGCCCCACTTGTCACTGTTTTGACATCGACAGTGAAGTACGAGGTGAAGACGGAGTAAAAATTAGGTGCTGGGATAGCTGTATGTTTGGAGAGTATACCCAAATGGCCGGCGGCCATAACCCACGTCCAACGAAAAAAGAACGGGTCCGGAACAGGTTTATGCATAAACTTCGTTACTTCCCGGAAAGATACCAGATGCTTCTCTGTACCGGCTGTGGTCGTTGTGTAATAAAATGTCCCGTAAACATGGATATTACCGCCATAATTAAGAAAATAAAGGAGGCGGAATAAGATGGCTGTTACTGTGGAACAAGTAAAAGAAATCAATCCCCTTGTTCCTATCAAAGCTAAGGTTATTAAAATTGTTCAAGAAACACCGGATGTAAAAACCTTCCACATTACAACCATGGATGATAAGAAGCCTTTTGATCCCCTGCCGGGTCAGTTAGGCATGCTTTCTTTGCCGGCTATTGGAGAAGCCATGTTTTCCGTTACTAATAAAGGGGAAAACCATATTGAAATGGCTATAAAATCCGTGGGCAAGTTAACGGAAGCTCTCCATGAGATTGAAGAAGGACAGGAAGTGGGTATCCGGGGGCCTTATGGGAACGGTTTTCCTTTAGATTATTTTAAAGGAAAGGATATACTTTTTATCGGGGGTGGAATTGGCCTAGCTCCCGTACGCAGTTTGATTATGGAGTGTATCCGGAACAGAGAAAACTACGGCAAGTTAAGTGTAGTTTATGGGGCCAGGTCGAAAGCTGACCTTTGCTTTAAAGAAGATTTGTTTGAAAACTGGCCGAAAGTTCCTAATATGGATGTGTATGTAACCATTGACCGGGAGGAGGAAGGCTGGGACGGTCATGTAGGCTTTGTACCGGCTTATGTGGAAGAACTGGCTTTCAACCCTCAGGTGACAGTTCTCTGTGGACCTCCGGTGATGATTAAGTTTACCCTACCCGCTTTACAAAAAATGGGTTTTGCTGATCAAGACATTATTACTACTTTAGAAATGCGGATGAAGTGTGGGATAGGTAAATGTGGTCGTTGTAATATAGGTTCCTGTTATGTTTGCTTAGACGGTCCGGTATTTACCATGGAACAGTTAAAAAAACTACCACCGGAATATTAAACTTTTAAAGGGGCGGCTCCCAAAGAGCCGCTTTCTATTTTTTTGTAACTTATTGAAAATTATTCTTTGATAGGAAGGAAAAACCAAATAATATGTCGAATTAACAATATGGAAAATAGTTTGGAGGACAGAAAAGATGAAGTTACCTTTTCTTGTATTATTAATGCAAGGGATTCCTGAAGAAATTTCTTTAGTTACTCTGGCTTTTGTTATTGCCAAGGCAGATTTAAATTGGAAAAAAATTGTATTCGGAGGAGCCTTTTTAGCATGTAGTATGTATGTAATAAGATTATTACCTATTAGTTTTGGAGTACACACAATAGTTTTAATTTTATTATTAATCATTTTTGTAAAAGTTCTTGGTAAAGTACAAGATTTGAGTAAAGCTATCCTGGCGGGTTTAATAAGCATGTTAGCTTTAGTTACTACAGAAATTATAATCTTAACGGCACTTATGTCTATTTTGGGAATTTCGGAACAAGAATTTATAAATAATTTAGCCTTAAGAATATTACTTCCGCTACCTCAAGTATTTGTAATGTTTTTTATTGCTTTTGTGATTTATAAAGTAAGGAAGAAGTAGGGGTGTATTTATGAGCATTGGGAAGCTAAGTGAAAAATTGGGAGCTTATATTTGCCAAGAGCTTAACTACAATGAAGATAAAGAAGAAATAATCGTTTATGCTATAGAAACTTTACTATTATCTATAGTTAATATAGTTTCCATATTGGCTATAGCTTCCATATTTGATGCTTTGTTACCGGCTTTAATTGCTGTTGTTTTCGGAGGTGCTTTACGCAAAGTTTCCGGTGGTGCCCACTTTGGCAGTCCTTTGGCCTGTTTGGCTTTCGGAACTTTTGTTTATACCTTAATCGGTGTCCTAAGCAAAAAAATTAGTATTAATGGTTTTAATAATGTTTATCTATTTATGGCAGTTTTGTTTATTTGTTTAATGATAGTTGGTATTTTGGCTCCGGTAGATTCACCGGCGAAGCCCATTCATTCCATGAGTTTTAAGAAAAAATTAAAAACCGTTTCAATTGTCATTGTCTTAATTTCTTTGGTTATTGTCTATTTTGCTAAAAATAACCTTATTCAGTTGAGCATAGTTCTTGGCATACTATATCAAACCTTAACCTTATTGCCAATTTTCAATAAAAAGGGGGTGAAGTTGTGAAAAAAGCAATCTTTGTGACCTTGGCTTCTGTGTTAATGTTGTTGGCTCAAATTAGTTCAGTTTTTGCATGTGCTTATATTTCTTACCAACCTAAAACACCAAAATCCTTACAAAGATAATAAAAAGAGGTGGGAACCCACCTCTTTTTATTATTTTTGAAAATCGTATGTTTATAATATTTGCAAAAAAATGGATTAAATAATAAAATAAAATCAAAAAATTATCCGTCTTAAATTAAAGCTGAGGAGTGGAGGAAATTGTTAGTTGATTATCATGTCCATGCTGTTGGTCACAATGACCGTGAGCATACCCTGGAAAATTTAATTCAGTATTTAGAAACGGCTCGGGAAAGAAATCTTAGGGAGATTGGTTTTGCTGATCATGACCGTTACCTGCCTGATTTGGACTTCAATCTGTACTCAAAACTCCAGGAACTTTTTCCTGATATAAAAATCAGGGTGGGATTGGAGATAGATTATTTTCCTGATAAAATTTCTGAGATTAAGAAAATCAGAAACAGTTATGATTTTGATTACTGTATTGGGTCCGTTCATTACATTGGTGATTGGATGTTCGATGCTGAACGCAATAAAGCTGAATTTGACAACTGGGATATAGACCGTTTATATGAAAAATACTTAAGTTTAGTGGTTGCTGCCGCCCAAACGGGTTTTTTTCCCTTAATTGGCCATTTAGATTTGCTTAAAATTTTTGGGCACCGGCCGAGGAAAAGTTTAGAAGCCACCTTTTACCCTGCTTTACAAGCAATAAAGAAAACCGGGGTAGTATTAGAGTTAAATACTAACGGCTGGTACAAACCGGTAGGCGAATTATATCCTTCGCCGGAATTAATCCAATTAATGTTTGAGTGTGATATTCCTATTACTTTATCTTCTGATGCCCATCACCCTGACCAGCCAGGCCGTGATGTGGATAAAGCTTTGACTATTGCCAAAAAGGCCGGATATCGTAGAATAGCTACTTTTGAAAAGGGTAAAGTTAATTTTGTAAATGTTTAAGCAGAATAGTGGAACAGTGAATCTCGCCCACTCGCCCACTCGCTCACTAATAAACTAAATAAAGGGAGGATAATAATGAAAAAACATCGTGTGGCTATAGTTGGTTATGGAAATATTGGCAGATTTTCAATGGAGGCAATTAAGGTTGCACCTGATCTGGAACTTGCCGGAATTGTACGAAGACCGGAGTCCTTAAACAAACCTATTCCCAAGGAGTTAACCGGTGTTCCCGTTGTTGGGGACATTCGAGAATTGGAAGGGGTGGAAGTAGCCATTCTCTCAACTCCTACCCGATTGGTAGAAAAGTATGCCCGGGAAATTTTAGCCCTTGGTATTAATACGGTAGACAGTTTTGACATTCATGAAAAAATCGTTGATTTAAGGAATTCTTTAGATGCAGCTGCGAAAGCAGGCCAGGCTACAGCAGTAATCTCTGCCGGTTGGGATCCGGGAACTGATTCAATGATAAGAAGTATTATGGAATTTATGGCTCCTCAAGGCCTGACTTATGTTAATTTTGGGCCGGGTATGAGCATGGGGCATTCTGTTGCGGTTAAAGCTATTCCAGGAGTGGAAAACGCTCTTTCCCTGACTATACCTTTAGGCACAGGTGTACATCGGCGGATGGTGTATGTGCAAATAGAAAAAGGTGCAGATTTTGAAGAAATTAAACAGAAGGTTTTAACGGATCCCTATTTTATAAATGATGAAACACATGTATTTCAAGTAGCTGATGTGGAGCTACTTAAAGACGTGGGTCATGGAGTAGTAATGGAGCGAAAAGGAGTTTCCGGGAAAACCCATAACCAGTTATTAAAATATGAAATGAGAATTAATAACCCGGCTTTAACCGGTCAGATTTTAGTGGCTGCCGCTCGGGCTAGTTTAAAACAAAAACCGGGCGCATACACAATGCTGGAAATACCGATTATTGATTTTATCTATGGTGAACCTGAAGAAATAATAAGAAAATTAGTTTAGACTATAGTATTGCTCCTTTTTAATAAATGAGAATAATTGTTCATTATTAAAAGAAAACTAGTAAGGAGTTAATAGAATTGGAAAGGAGGAAAAGGCTTGTCTTTTGAAGAAAAAATAAAAAGTTTAGGTTTGGAATTGCCGGAGCCACCTAAACCTGTGGCCGCTTATGTTCCGGCTGTTAAAGTAGACAATTATGTTTACACCTCAGGACAACTTCCTTTTGTTAATGGAGAATTAAAGTATAAAGGTAAAGTGGGTAAAGATGTCCAGGAAGAGGATGCTTATGAAGCTGCAAAAATATGTGCTTTGAACTGCTTAAGTGTTATCAAAGGTGTTATCGGAGATTTAGATAATATTGAACAGGTGGTTAAGATTAATGGGTATGTAGCCAGTGCTCCCGGGTTTAACCTACAGCCAAAAGTTATTAACGGTGCCAGTGAATTAATAGGTGAAATTTTCGGCAACAAAGGCCAACATGCCCGCTCTGCCGTAGGTGTTAATGAACTGCCTTTGGATGCAACCTGTGAAGTAGAAATGATCGTAAGAGTAAAATAGAATTTATTAGTTATTTTGGGCCTGCAATTTTTATTGCAAGTTTTTTGTTTCAAAAAAGAAGGATTTTTGGAAAACATCTTGAACATATATAAGTAATTATTGTTCATATTATGAACAATAATTCCATAATTAGAAATAACAAATTTTACAAGGAGGATGCTCATGTTCAAAAATGACCAGGAAATGTTTGCTTTGATGAAAGAAAAACTGTATACGGCGGTTGTTTGCGATATTATGGATGAATTGGGTTATCGCAACCAGGCCATGTCTGAGCGGATTCGTCCTATCCACCCTGATAATGTTATCGTAGGCAGGGCCAAAACTTGTCTAGCAGTTGATGTTTATAAAATCTATGAAAATACTTATGAGAAAGAAATTGAAGCTATTGACAGTCTAAAGGAAAATGAGGTATTAGTGGCTTGTACTAATAATTCCACCCGTAACGTCCTTTGGGGAGAACTTTTGTCAACAGCGTCTAAAGCCAGAGGTGCAGTAGGAGCGGTTATTGACGGTCTTATACGTGATGTTAAATTAATTAATGAAATGGGTTTTCCGGTTTTTTGTACAGGATTTAAGCCCCTTGACTCTAAAGGTAGGGGAACATTTATCGATTATGATTGTCCGGTAGAGTGCGGGGGAGTACTGGTCAATCCCGGCGATGTAATTTTCGGCGATTATGATGGAGTAATTGTTATTCCCAAAGAAATAGTAGAAAAAACCATTACTCTGGCCTTGGAAAAAGTAAGTAAAGAAGACAATGTGCGGAAAGAATTATTGGAAGGTGCAAGTTTAGCTGAAGTCTTTAAAAAATATGGAGTACTATAATTAAGTATAGCCAAATTAGTTCTCAATGTAATATTATTACATTAAGAGAATTAATTTTGGGGAGGTAGTACTTCGTGAATGTATATGATCTGGCTTATGATTTAGCCAGGGGGATTAAGAATTCCTCTGAGTATAAAAAGTATCAGGAAGCCTTAAGTAAAATCAAAGGGAATCCTGAAAGAGAAAAAATTTTAAGTGATTTTCGAAAGAAACAAATGGAAATACAAGCCATGCAGATGATGGGCCAAGAAGTTCCTGAGGCAAAAAGACAGGAGTTGGAAAAGGTCATGGAGATTCTTCACCTCCATCCCAGTATTAAAGAATTTCTGGAAGCAGAATATCATTTGGGAAAAGTCATGGCTGATATCCATAAAATTCTCGGTGAAAGTATAGAATTATGGGCTCCGGATATGGGCACTTGATTTTCCTAAAAAAAGGCTGTTGCCTAACGTAGTATTTAGGCAACAGCCTCTTTTTTTAGTACTCATCCCCATCGGCACAAAACAGGTAGTCAATAGGTGCGTGATAGTCATCCCGTAAACCGTGAATATATATTGTGTATGCACGGCCCCGTCGTAAAGTAAAACTGGGTATGGTTAATAGGAGATGATTTGTCCCTGCTAAATAAACCCTGATGGTATAAGTTCCGGGGGTAGCAGGGTAATAGTCGGTTACTTCTTTAAACCTTATGTCATTAACTTGAATAAAAGCACCCTGGGAAAAAGTAAAATCTAGATTTGTATCCGGTACTAAATTAACAAAGCGCAGATAGGCCCTGTCCGTTTTGGGAATGCGAGCATCAGGAACTACAAACAGGCTCAGTTCTGAGGGTCTACCTGTAAGAACAATGGTATGACAGGCGCTATCTAAAAGGTGGCTGTAAGCTTCGATTAAAGGAACATGCTGTTTTCTTTCGGGAAAAACTTTAAAATGTTTGTGTCCTGAATCAACCAAGCAGTAATTAGTTAAATCTTTATACGAAACTTTGCTTTGAATTAACTTGTCATCACAATAAACTCTCAAGATGGGACTTCCGGGAGCTGCATGTAAAATCCTGGTACGGCAATTCATTCAAATATCACCTCCATAGAATTTATTAATTATTCTATGGTGGGTATTTTAATTTAGTGCATAAAACAACCCTTTTTTCAACTATTTCTTTTATTATAGGTGTTCTTTCCGATATTTTTAGAAGAGGATACCCAATATACTTTCCCCAGTGGTGCTACTGGGATATAAATCACATGAGCTTATA
>Ga0134091_1001631_pt1 | contig 16994 bp, 14 predicted proteins | sample 2_5taG_FD_94451 | JGI IMG/M metagenome (GOLD analysis project Ga0134091, IMG submission 94451) | Switchgrass degrading microbial communities from high solid loading bioreactors in New Hampshire, USA - 2_5_20_6_A2 metaG | ecosystem: Engineered > Bioreactor > Semi-continuous > Anaerobic >...
AGGGTCGAAGCCTATGTAAAAAGTGACTTTGTTGTTGCTGAGGAGATCCCTGATTTCTTCTTCATGTGTGAGTTGGGCTATATAGCCTCGTTCTTTCAGTATGTCGTATACGTTGTTTGTCATAGATCAACTACCTCTTATTTTTTTGTGTATTTTACCATACTGTATACAGTTATTCAAGGTTCTGATGCATAAGCTGGCATGAGTTTACAGCTAAAAGGGATACTGTTTATGCAGTATCCCTTTGATATGTACTTATTGATATTACGAAATAATTGATCGGCATTCCCGGCCTTGTCGACCGGGTCTCCTGTTATGTACTCATTGATCGGAATCCTGCGGACTTACAGATTATCATCATCCGCTGATATGTACCTGCTGATTTGTCAGATAAAATCTCGGCCGGTTTTCTCGCGGTAAAGCATCATCCGGAAGACGATCAGGACAAATGCCTGGATCGTCGGTATTGCGCTGAGTATAATGGGCCCGATCACAGGTATGAAGTTGAGGAAGCTGAGAATAGAGCTTATTATACTGGCAGCGATGACAACAAGAAGGGTGATGCCCACAACGGTCCAGAAGGAGGATTTGACGACTTCGATCGACTTCTTGAAAGCATTTACGACATCGAGTCCGTCAACAACCATTGCAGTAAACCAGAAACTTGTCAATACGCTGAACACGATAAAGAAAAGGAGCAGCGCAATTAGGACCAGAATCATAAGTACTACGCCAAAGCCTTTGAGTGCTGCCACCAGCAGGATCATTAACAGCATGATAAGAAAAGTTGCGATTCCGAGTACGATGTTTACGACCAGTGTACCGATAAAATACATAATGTATTTTACAAAATTTCCGCTTATGGCGGCACCGATATCATTCAGGCTTGCATATCCTGTATCGAGGCTTTTGTTGACAAGTCCGTACGTGGCAGGCTGATGTATGAACGGAATTATGAAGGATATGATACTGCCTCCGAACACTGCTGTCAAAATAGCAGGAATCAGCTTTATCAGTGCATCTACGCTCGAATAATTGTCAATGTTGAACAATGAAACGATCGTTGCAAGGCTGATAACAGCCCCAGCGCCCTTTATAAGGCCGGCTAATGCTGTTAATGCGAAAAGCGGGATGATGAGCATCCAGTTCTTGATTGTAAAGCTTAATGCTTTTGATAGATATTTCATGCGACACCTCCATCATATTTATATATATACCTATTCTATGTATATTAAAAAATTCCTTCAGGCAGACGGGTTTTACGCGCAAATATCAAACAATTTTCTGCATAATTATTCATTTTTTGCGGAGGTGTCTATATAGCGTAGGTGTCTTCATATATGACATTGTGTGTAAAGTCGCTGCCGGCTCTCCTGAAATAAGGGTTTCTGAAACCGAGAACATACTGGTCGGCTGCAGCAGCCTCAAGCGCCAGCATTTCAGATACACCTGGCAGATCTGATCTTCGAAAGCCTGCAGCCCTGGTTACAAGAGGCAGTTTTGTGTTGCCTCTGATTTCAGAAAGAAGCTGTCTGCCCTTGTTATTGAAACCAAGGATCCTGATATAGGCAGGTCCGCCCAGACTGTTGAAATCATCGAACTTCTTTTTGTCCAGACCTATCAGCAGGCTGAAGAGTATCCTCCGGATCCTCGTGGCGGTATAGCGCCTGGTGCAGACGAGCTCCATCAGCTCCTCGAAGCTGCCGGCTTTTGCGGCTGCCATTGCGAATCTGTTGTCAAGCCCGTGTTCCATGTAGGGCAGACCCTTTATCACATCCGGAGAAGATCTTCTCAAAAGAGATATGATGAGGTTTTCAAAATCGGACGGAAAGACAGGCCCTCTCCCGAGCTCGATCTCATGTTCGAGCACAGACAGAGACGAGGCCGGCATCGAAAACTCAAGGAGAGCTTTTGCTTGGTGCCACTGATTGACGCTGAGTACTTTCCTTATGGAAGTGGCGCTGCTGAACTCGCCCGAAAGCTCTGTCGAATTATAGTCATTGCCGATCCTGCCGATGGTAGAGGGAGTTATCCTGCTGTCAAGACGGATCAGCGCTTTGATATATTCTACGCCAAGTATGTTATTGGGATTTCGGAGTACGGACGAGACTGTGTCCTGACCGTATTTTTCCTTCACATAATGTGCCAGTGCTTTCTGCCTGGCTGCAGGATAGGAAATGCCTTCTGATAACGTATCCCTGAGTATTGATTTGTACCGGTCAGGCTCATTGGCAAGTATCTCTGCAGCCGGATAAAGGCTTTCGATATTGCCGGCCTCGCTGCCAAAGCATATGGTGTCTACAACACCAAGACTGTCCAGGATCCTGACAGCGGCAAATGCGAAAAATTCGGCGCTGCTCATGGCATAAGCGACCGGCAGCTCAATGACCAGATCAGCTCCCGCCAGCAAAGCCATTTCAGTCCTTGCCCATTTGTCGACCAAAGCAGGCTCGCCCCGTTGCGTGAAATCGCCGCTCATCACAACAACGACACGGTCGGCTCCTGTCAGCTCTCTGGACCGCTGCAGGTGATAAAGGTGACCGTTGTGAAACGGATTGTATTCAGCTACGATACCGACAGTTTTCATATGATATTCAGCCATGGATCAAACTGACCATAATGTCAGACTTCAAGGAGACCTTCCCTGAATTTCATCAGATAGTTCATGCAGAAATCATCATGACCCAGCAATGCCTCAGTGGCATACACGGAGGCCATCAGCCTGCCGTCGAGCGGATCCAGGATCGCTCCGTCCATTCCGGAGCTCATTGCGGCGATAAGAAATGCCTGGTTCATTACCTTCCGTGCAGGTATTCCGAATGAAATGTTGCTGAGTCCGCAGGTGATGTGCACTTCGGGATACTCGGCCCGGACTCTGCGGATGGTTTCCAGAGCCACCCGGCCATAATGGGTGCCCGTTCCTATCGGCCGTACCATGGGATCTATATAAATATCGGTGATATCGACGCCCTTCGCAGTCAGGCCGGCTATGAGCCTGTCGGCTATAGCGACCCTCTCCTCGGCTGTTTCAGGCATGCCGGTATCATCCATACAGAGTGCTATTATACCAGTACCGTATTCAAGAACCAGCGGCAGTATGGATTCGTATCTTTCCTTCTCCAATGTAATTGAGTTTATAAGGGGTTTCTTTTTTACAAGCTTAAGAGCCCTTTTTATGGCTGCTGCATTCGGAGAATCTATCGAAAGTGGTGCATCGGCAGCATCCTGGACCGTTTTTACGAGCCATTCCAGTTTTTCCGGCTCATCTTCGACAAACATGCCGGCATTGAGATCGATGAAGGAGGCTCCGGCATCGAACTGCTTTCTGGCCAGGTCCTGGATAAATGCGGCATCATATACCTGCATTGCGGCTCTTGCGGATTTATTAGTGCTGTTGATTTTTTCACCAATTACTATCATCAGTCGTTCGTCCTTTCATGATCGTTCAGCAATAAAATTGCTCATACGGCTGTGTTGCCCGATAATGTTGACCTGCCGGCATCCCGGATGATTGAAGGAAGCAGCCTCAGGTCCGGTTATTCCATATTATACCCCAGTATTTGGCTGTGAACAAGAAAAACCTCCATTTTCATGCTGATGGCAAAACGGCGGAACATGATGTATAATTTGAATGATTCCATTTTGTGAATGATTACGTTTTGGATTTTGTGATGCTGTTCCGGAATTAACGGTTCCGTTCCGGCATAATCGATGCTGTATATGAACGAAAGGATATATGATGGGAAAGATCGCCGTTGTAGTCATAAATGGTACGACCAGGGAATTCGACAGGGAATATCATTACCTTGTTCCCGAAGAGTTTTCCGACTGCCTTTCTGTCGGCATGAGAGTCATAGTTCCGTTCGGAAAGGGCAATGTTCCCAAAGAAGGATATGTCGTTGGCTTTGCTGAGCAGTCTGATTATACCGGACTGAAAACTGTCAGAAAAGTCGTCGATAAAAAACCGGTGCTGCTACCGTCACTCATCGATCTGGCCGTATGGATGAAGCAGCGGTATTTCTGCACATATGGTCAGGCTATCAAATGTATGCTCCCGGCAGGGACAGACATCAAAAGCATAAGGGTAGTTAAGCTTGCAGATGCAGACGTCGACGGAGACAAAATGACGCAGGGTCAAAGGGTCCTGATCGATCTGCTTTCATCCAATGACGGATGTCTTGAGTATGATGAGCTGAAAAGACTTTACGGCAGCAGGAGGAATTTTGCCCAAAATCTGAATGAACTGGCTGACAGCAGGGTAATAACCATTAACGAGCAATACTCGTCAGCTGTCAGGGAGAAAACGGTCAGAGCAGCATGCCTGGCTATGCCTCCGGAAGAAGTGTCAGCTGACATCGAAAACGGTGTTATAAAAAGGATTCAGCAGATCAGAGTGCTGGAGATGCTCATGGAAAATGAGTTTATTTCAACCGCTGATCTTATGAGATTTGCAGGAGTTTCTGCATCAGTGCTGGATACGCTGTGTAAATACGGGTATATATATTATAAAGATGTAGAGATAAAAAGAGACCCTGTCAGACACAGGGCTGTGGTGCCTACACAGCCGCTGACGCCTACGCCGGAACAGAAGGCAGTGCTCGAACGTGCAAAGGCGGACATCGACAGCGGCGAATTTCGTGAGATGCTGCTCCACGGCGTGACAGGGAGCGGAAAAACAGAAGTATATCTGCAGCTGATACAGTATGCGCTCGACAAGGGAAAGCAGGCTATAGTTCTGGTGCCGGAAATATCACTGACTCCTCAGATGGTTGACCGTTTCAGAGGACGATTCGGGAACCTGGTGGCTGTTATGCACAGCAGGCTTTCTCCCGGAGAACGGTTCGACCAGTGGAGGATGATCAGGGACGGATGCGTGAAGGTGGCAGTAGGAGCCAGATCTGCAGTATTTGCGCCGTTTAGCGATCTCGGCCTCATTATAATAGATGAAGAGCACGAGAATACGTATAAATCTGAAACAACACCGAAGTATACAGCGGCGGAGGTGGCTGCGAGAAGATGCATGCATGACGGTGCACTGCTTATATATGGCTCTGCCACTCCGTCGGTGGAGACATATCAGAGGGCACTCGAAGGAAAGATACAGCTGGCCGTCATGAAAGAGCGGGCGAACGCGATGACGATGCCCGAAGTGCATGTGGTTGATATGAGAAAGGAGCTTGAACTCGGTAACAAAACGATGTTCAGCACCCTGCTTGCAGCTGAGATCGAAAAGAATATAGCCTGCGGACAGCAGACAATTCTTTTCCTCAATAAAAGAGGATATGCATCGTTCATCCTGTGCAGGAACTGCGGCATCAGACTAAAATGCAGATTCTGCAATATTACGATGACCTATCACTCCGTTGATGACCGGCTGATATGCCATTACTGCGGCTATACGGCAAAAATGCCGTCCACCTGTCCCAAGTGCGGAAGCAGTCATATCCGTCAGTTCGGTACCGGGACACAAAAGGTGGAGGAGGAACTGCACAAGCATTTTCCGAATGCTTCTGTCATAAGGATGGATATGGATACCACCGGAGGCAGGCATTCGCACGAAGAGATACTGGACGCATTCCGGAAGGACAATATAAACATACTGGTCGGTACGCAGATGATAGCAAAGGGACATGATTTTCCCAACGTGACGCTGGTTGGCGTACTGGCGGCCGACAGCCTGCTTGGCGTCGAAGATTTCAGGGCTCAGGAGAGGACATTCCAGCTGCTGACCCAGGTGGCGGGAAGGGCTGGAAGAGGCAGTTTGCCGGGGCGGGTAGTTATACAGACGTACAATACTGAAGATTACAGCATCACCAGCGCCTGCAGACATGATTATGATTCCTTCTTCAGCCAGGAATCGATAGTGAGAAGAAGACTCAATTATCCTCCGTATACTAATATTGCAGTGGCTGTCATCAGTTCCGTCAATGACAAACTGGCATTTTCAGCAGCCAGAGATGCATATGGCTTCCTGGCCTCCATGGTCGATGTACAGGCGGGCGACCAACTGCTCCCGGGGCCTTTGAGGGCACCTTTATCAAAGCTGAGAAACCGGTACAGATGGAGGATAGTGGCCAAATGTCAATCGGTTGAGCGTCTGTGTGCAATGCTTGGGGATTTGTCGGATCACTTTGAGAAAATCAGAGGACGAAGCGATGTCGACATCAGCATGGATATCAACCCGGCCAGTATGATGTGATTTACAGCAAAGCAGATGCGTTTTTTTAATCAGGTTATGTAATAGCGGGGTTGTCAGATATGCAGTAGACGACCGGCGGGAAATGGATCGTTTGCACGGAATACATATGTTTTGGTATAATAGGTATAATTATTTGAGAGCGGGAGTGTATTTATGGCTATAAGGAATATAAGAAAAGACGGGGATGAGATCCTCAGAAAGAGATCGAGGGAAGTTGAGGAGATTAATGATAAAATACTCACTCTGCTGAAGGACATGACAGATACGATGTACAAGGCAGACGGAGCAGGTCTTGCTGCGCCGCAGGTGGGTGTTCTCAAGAGAGTGGTCGTGATAGATGTGGGTGAAGGGCTTCTGCAGCTGATAAATCCTGTAATCAAGTCGCAGACTGGCACCCAGACTACAATCGAAGGCTGTTTGAGCATACCGGGCGTGTGGGGTGAGGTGGAACGTCCTTCCCGTGTGGTAGTTGAAGCATTGGATCCCAGCGGCAAAAAAGTCACCATAGAGGGAGAAGGCTATCTGGCTCAGGCGCTGTGCCATGAAATAGACCATCTGGACGGAATACTGTTCACTGACAAGGTGGTCCGTTATCTGGACAAAGATGAACTCAGGAAGATGGAACAGTAATGATGAGAATAGTATTTATGGGAACACCGGATTTTGCCGTACCATGCCTTGATGCCCTGGTGAACAGCGGCTATCATATCGCAGGCGTGGTGACGCAGCCTGACAAGCCTGTCGGCAGGAAGCAGAGCGAGCTTAAGGCGCCGCCGGTGAAGGAAGCCGCAATCAGACATGGGATCAAAAACATTTTACAGCCTGAGAAGGTAAAAACGCCGGAATTTCTGGAATCAATAAAGCAGCTGGAGCCGGATCTGATAGTGGCAGTCGCTTACGGAAGAATACTGACAAAAGCAGTGCTTGATGTGCCTAAATACGGCTGCATCAATGTTCACGCATCACTGCTGCCGAAATACAGGGGTGCCGCACCTATCCAGTGGGCTTTGATCAATGGTGATAAAAAGACCGGCATTACGACGATGTTCATGGATGAAGGCATGGATACCGGAGATATCCTGCTCACGAGAGAAATCGACATTCCGCCTGATATGAATGCGCAGGAGCTTTTTGACACACTCAAGGTGCTTGGCGCCGAGGTTTTGCTGGAAACACTGGAGGCACTGAAGAGCGGTACACTGATCAGGACGCCTCAGGATCATTCAAAAGCTGTTTATGTGCCGATGATGACAAAAGAGGTCGGGCTGATTGACTGGAATAAAAGCGCAGCTGATATACATAACCTTGTGAGAGGTACGAACCCGTGGCCGGGTGCTTATACCTTCTATAAAGGAAAGCGGATGAAGATCTGGAAAACTTCGGTCGTCGATGACTGGCCGTCAGCAGAGTGTCAGAACGGTGAAACAGCTGCTGCAGCAGGTTCAGAGCCATCATCCCGTGATGCACTGCAGCCCGGCAGGATCGTTAAAATAACGAAGCAAAGTCTTATTGTTGCCGCAGGCACAGGGTTTGTCGAGGTTTACGAGCTTCAGTTCGACAATTCAAGAAGGATGAGCGCTGCCGAATGCGGTCACAATATGGATGAAGGTGAAGTGTTGGGATGACATTTTCATTGCAGAGCTATATAATATGCAATGGTGCCTTTGACGGCACCGGCCATATTGGCTCTGCTTTTTTGCTTGTCCGGCTTTGGCCGCAGGCATATATAACAGGTACATACCTGTATCCGGTGAGGAGCAGTTTTAATATATGGGAATAGATAGCGCAAGGGAAGCGGCATTGAAAATTTTATATGAAGTAAACGAGAAGGGTGCATATTCTAACATCGCACTGAATAAGCATTTTGTCTCAAGGGAATTCGGAGATCTTGACAGAGCCTTTATTACAGAGCTGGTTTACGGTGTTGTAAAGTGGAAGCTCAGACTGGACAAGACCATAGAAGCATGCTCGAATATAAAGCTGAAGAAGCTTTCTCCGTGGATAATCAACATATTGAGGCTCGGTGCCTATCAGCTGCTTTATATGTCAAAGGTGCCGGCTTCAGCCGCATGCAATGAAAGCGTCAGACTGGCGGGCAGGTATGGGCACAAGGCATCTGCAGGATTTGTGAACGCAGTACTGCGCAGCATAGCACGGGGCGGAGGCAGCGATGTCGTACCGGACAGGGAGAAGGACCCTGTTGGTTATTTATCTGTTAAATACTCATACCCTCAGTGGCTTGCAGAAAAATATGCGGGGATGTTCGGCATGGATTTCGCAGAAAGCCTGCTGGATGCCGGTAATGGAACGCCGGAGCTTACCGTAAGGGCAAATACGCTGAAGGTCACTGCAAATGAATTGATAGAATTATTAAAAGGAGAAGGTATTGATGCCGTACCGGGTAAATATGCCGGAGAGGCAGTGCTGATAAAGAGTCCTGTATCAGTTGCACGGCTGGAGTCTTTTAAAAAGGGATTCTTTCAGGTGCAGGACGAAAGTTCCATGCTGACTGCTGCTGTTCTGGCGCCGATGCCAGGCGAGACTGTTCTCGATGTCTGCAGTGCTCCCGGGGGAAAAGCCACCCACATGGCACAGCTGATGAATAACAAAGGTACGGTAACAGCAAGGGATATCCATGAACACAAGATCAGGCTTGTGGAAGAAGCTGCCTCAAGGCTTGGCATTGACATAATCAGGGCTGAACTGCATGATGCTTCGGTATTTGATGACAATGACAGTGAAAAATATGACAGGGTCCTGCTGGATGCACCATGCACGGGGCTTGGAATAATAAGAAGGAAGCCGGATATCAAATGGGCAAGGGAAAGCAGTGATATCACCAGCATCACTCAGCTGCAGCAAAGGCTGATTGATATTGCATCCAGGGCTGTGAAACCCGGCGGTGTGTTGGTTTACAGCACTTGTACCATTTTGCCCGAAGAAAATGAGGACATTATACGTAATTTTATAAAGAGTAATTATGAATTTTATGGAGATGACATAACTGCATTTTTACCGCCTGAACTGGCGAAACATGCAAAGGGCTGCATGCTGCAGCTGTACCCGAACAGGGACGGGATCGATGGTTTTTTCATGGCAAGACTCAGGAGGAAGGAGAGACAGAAGGCTTAGACTGCACTGTGGCTGCAGTGCAGTCCACATACAGGAAGCCGCTGCCGTAAACGATGGATATAACAGACAGAACACAGAATACAACCTCAGATACAGCTAAAATATATCTTCCCGATTTGGATCCGAAGGAGCTTGAAGAGTTCCTGACCGGTATCGGACAGCAGAAATTCAGGGCAAAGCAGATTTTCAGGTGGATAGCCAGGGGAGCTGCTGATTTTGATGAAATGACGGACCTGTCCAAGCAGTTGAGGGATGAACTGAAACTTTTGGCCCGTGTTTCCGGTCTAAAGATAAGAAGAAAGCTGGTTTCAGCAATTGACGGAACGGTAAAGTACCTTTTCGAGCTTGATGACGGCAACATTATCGAAAGCGTACTGATGAAGTATATACACGGTTATACGGCCTGTGTTTCATCCCAGATAGGATGTAAAATGGGATGCAGTTTCTGTGCATCGACAATTGCCGGTTTCAGACGAGACCTGACAGCGGGGGAGATACTTGAGCAGATAATAGCCATACAGCGCGACAGCGGAGTAAAGGTCAGCAATGTAGTGGTTATGGGTATCGGAGAACCATTTGATAACTACGATAATGTCGTAAAGTTCCTGCGGCTCGCACATGAACCGGAAGGACTGAATATAGGCTACAGGCATATGACGGTTTCGACATGCGGCATTGTGCCCGGTATTTTAAAATTTTCAGAGGAAAATATGCAGGTGAATCTGGCAATTTCCCTGCATGCACCCAATGACCGCATCAGGGCTGATTTAATGCCTGTTGGAAGGAAGTACTGTATTGACAAAATCATTGAAGCATGTAAGATATATACAGAGAAAACCAAAAGAAGGATTACGTTCGAATATGCATTGATCGAAGGTGTGAACGATTTCGCAGAGAACGCGTCCGAACTTGCCTCGAAGCTCAAAGGTCTTTTGTGTCATGTGAACCTTATACCGGTCAATACCGTCCAGGGGACGGGATATCGTCAGAGTAAAAGAAAACATATCGAGGCATTTGCAGAGTTGCTGATGAAAAAGGGGATCGAAACGACGATCCGGCGTGAACTCGGTTCGGATATCAATGCAGCTTGCGGACAACTCAGAAGAAGTGAAATGAGCGGGGGAAACGTTACAGATAATCCTTGAAAGCAGGTGTTGGTTCCTTGAGATATGCCGCAGAGACAGACAAAGGAATATTGCGAGACATTAATGAAGACAGTTATGCGATCATCCCTGGATCTTCGGAGACATCATGTGCTTTTGTCATAGCAGACGGGATGGGCGGACACAACTGCGGAGAATTGGCAAGCAGACTGGCTGTAGAGTACATAAGGGACAATCTGCGCATTGAAGCATACGCGGATGATCAGGATATGCCCCATGAGTTGGAAAATATCGTAAAAAAAGCGAATGCAGCAGTCTATGTAAAATCACTGGAGAGTGACGATGTCAGCGGAATGGGTACAACCCTCACCATGGCTTTTATCAGCGGGAAAAAGCTGACAGCGGCACATGTTGGTGACAGCAGGCTTTATCTGGTTCGTGCCGGGTCGATAAATCAGCTTACTGAAGATCATTCCTATATAGGAGAACTGGTCAGGAAAGGGACATTAACTAAAGAAGAGGCTGAGAACCACCCGAGGAAAAATGTGATAACAAGAGCAGTGGGATGTTCATCTGAGATTTTGGTAGACACAATCAGTTTTGAGATAGAGGAAGGCGATATATTCGTTCTTTGCACGGATGGCCTTACCAATATGGTAAGTGAAGAAGAAATATCACAAATAGTCGGAAGCAGCGAACCTGAAGCTGCCTGTGCAAAGCTGATAGAAGCCGCAAACCGGCATGGCGGCGAAGATAACATTACCGTGATCGTCATTAAGTGTGAGTGAAGGTGTAGATATGGAAGGTCAGATACTTGGAAATAGATATAAATTGCTCGAAAGGATCGGCGGAGGCGGGATGGCAGTCGTGTACAAGGCGAAATGCCTGCTTCTGAACCGCTTTGTTGCCGTTAAGATATTACGCAGCGAATTTACGGACGATGAAGAGTTCGTAAAAAGGTTCCGTGTTGAGGCACAGGCAGCTGCAAGCCTGAATCACCCGAATATCGTATCCATTTACGATGTAGGCAGACAGGATGATATACAGTACATCGTTATGGAGTATATAGACGGCATAACACTGAAGGATTATATAGCACAAAAGGGGCCTCTGCCATGGAAAGAGGCTATCAATATAGCAATACAGATATGTTCGGCCATTGAACAGGCTCATAAGAATTTTATAGTTCATCGTGACATAAAGCCACACAATATACTGATAACCAAAGAAGGCATTGCAAAGGTCACAGATTTCGGCATAGCGAGAGCTGTGACGTCTGCGACCATCACGATGGTCGGCAGTACCATCGGCTCAGTGCACTATTTTTCGCCGGAACAGGCAAGAGGCGGCTTTATTGATGAAAAATCAGATCTTTATTCACTTGGTGTCACAATATATGAAATGGTTACCGGCAAAGTGCCCTTCGACGGTGAAACACCGGTCGCCATAGCTCTGAAGCACATACAGGAGAGGCCTGAAAGGCCCATTGATGTCAACCCGTCGATTCCAAAGGGAGTCAACGATCTTATCATGAAAGCAATGAAAAAGGATCAAAATCTCAGGTACCAGAATGCGTCGGATATGCTGGCTGATTTGCAGAGCGTTCTTATTGAGCCGGGCATCAAAATATCGGGCAGCAACGCAGTGGAGGAAATGCCTACCAGAAAAATGCAGGTGCTTGGTGCCGGGCTGAAAGTTCCTGAAGATATAGATGAATCAGATGATGCATATGCCACAGATGATGGAGATGATTTCGATATGGACGAAGATGACGATGCAAAGAGCAAAAAGAAAAAGGATCGTCTGAGTGTGTGGCTTGGCATAGCGACCGGACTTGTCATAGTGGGGCTGATCATTTTTATAGGGATAAAGCTTGTCATGCCTGCCATAGTGCCGGAGGAAAGCGGGACATTTATTGTGGAAGATTACACGAACATGCTTTTCTCAGATGTAAAGGACATGTTGAGCCAATACGGCATAAATGCTGCTGAAAGCGAGCAGGAATACAGCGACACCATCAGCAGGGGTGTCATAATGTCACAGGATGTAGCCGTAGGCAACAGCCTCAAGCCCGGAAGCACCATTAACTTCAAAGTCAGTGCCGGCCCTCATCTTGTAGAGGTGCCTGATGTCAAGGGAGATGAATCAAGGGTAGCTGAACTGGTCATAAAGAACAGCGGGCTTGTACCTGAGGAGATCAGGGAGCATAGTGAAAAGGTCGGAACAGGCCTGGTGATCAGGACCGAGCCGGAAGCATATGAGATGGTGAAGCCGGATTCGGTGGTCAAAATATACGTGAGCTTAGGCCCTGAGCTGAAAAAGGTCAAAATGCCTAATCTCATCGGAAAGACCAGGATACAGGCTGAAAACGATATACTTAAAAACGGTCTGACCATAGGCAAATTATTGCCCGAAGGCATAATCAGCGATGTTGCCAAGGTAATTAAGCAGTATCCGCTGCCGGATACCGAGGTGGACGAATCTACTCCGGTGGAGCTGACGTTTGACATTATAGAACAGCAGCCATCGGAAGAGGCTAATCAGACACAGACACAGGAACCGGCGGATACTGGAAGCGGAACACATAGCGGTACACAAAGCGGTGGACAGGGGCAAAACCAGGAACAGGTGCGGACAAAGCTTATTACCGTTACACTGGATCCGAACCGTGCTTATGGTGATAAGGTTATGGTATATATTGAATCGACACCTTCCGATACCAACATACGAAAGATCGAGCTCAATCAGCTGGTGGACAGGGACGAATTCCCGTTCAGTCTGCCCATCACCATCGGAAAAGAAGGTACGACGCATGTTATCGTATACCTCGACAATGTACTTGCATATGAGACTGATCTCGACAATAATTGATGATATTCTTGTTTTTTTACGTCACTATTTTGGATGTTTGGTATATAATTAATTATGGAATAGTCACTGAGTAAAGCACTGCAAACAGAAGAAGAGGAGGACTGGTTGCTTGCCGTCAGGCATTATTATCAGAGGGATTGGCGGATTTTATTACGTATCGTCGGAAGAAGACGGCATATATGAGTGTAAAGCAAGGGGTGTGTTCCGTTTAAAGGAATTGACACCGCTGACAGGAGACAGGGTTGTTTTTTCAGTTACGGACCCGCAAAAGAAGACGGGATATATAGAGGAAATATTGCCAAGAGATTCTGTGCTGGTCAGACCTGCAGCTGCCAATGTAGACCAGGTCATAGCCGTAGTCGCGGCCAAATCTCCGGAGCCTGATCTGCTGTTGCTGGACAAGATCCTTGTAACGGCTGAAAAAAAGGAAATAAGAGCTGTTGTTTTAATTAACAAGATTGACCTTGACATAAATGACAGCAGGGCTGAGATCCGGGATTCCTATACGAAGGCAGGCTACGATGTCATCGAAACCAGCTTCGAAGAGACCAGCGGCTTCATGATGCTGAGAAATATAATGAAAGATCATATATCTGTTTTTGCCGGCCAGTCGGGAGTAGGAAAGTCGACTCTGCTGAACAGAGTGATGGAAAATGTCGTTATGAAGACCGGCAGCGTCAGCAAAAAGATTGAGAGGGGAAGGCATACAACAAGACATGCCGAACTTGTGAAACTGCCTGAGGGCGGTTATGTAGTCGATACTCCCGGCTTCAGCTCCTATGAATTATCTGAAATCGATCATACAGAACTCCAGTATTTATATCCTGAGTTTGCCGATCACATACCCGGGTGCAGGTTTACAGGATGCAGCCATATAAGTGAGCTGGGATGCGGAGTAAAAAAAGCTGTCGATGAAGGTCTGATAAGCAGGGGAAGATACAGGCGTTTTGCTGAGCTCTACAGTATACTAAAGCAGGAAAGCGATATGAAATACAAAAAAAGCAACAAGAGAGGGACAAGAAACAATGATTAAAATAGCACCTTCTATTCTGGCTTCTGATTTTTCGAAGCTGGGGGAGGAGATAACAAAAGTGGAAAAGGCGGGGGCCGACATGATACATATCGATGTCATGGACGGCCATTTCGTTCCCAATATCACCATAGGACCTTCGGTGATAGAATGTCTGAGAAAGGTGACGAAACTCCCGTTTGACGTACATCTTATGATCAGCAACCCGGAACGTTATATAGACAATTTTGCAGATGCCGGTGCTGATATTATATCGGTGCATGTTGAGAACAATACTCACCTGCATCGTGTACTGAACATGATAAAACATAAGGGAAAAAAGGCATCGGTGGTTCTCAATCCGGCGACTCCGGTCAATACGCTCGATTCCGTGATCAATGAGGTGGATATGGTGCTGCTTATGACGGTAGATCCAGGATTTGGCGGACAGCAGTACATCGAAAGCATGACGGAAAAGATCCGGAAACTGAGAGACATGGCAGTGCAGCGATGCCTGAAGCTCGATATCGAAGTGGACGGCGGGATCGATCTGACCAATATATATGAAGTGACACAGGCAGGAGCAAATGTTATCGTAGCCGGCACTTCCATTTTCTGCGCGCCGGATGCGGCGGAAATGATCAGCAGTATGAGACAAAAGGCTTATGGTGGACATATATGAACTGTGTGATTTTTTCCGGCGGAAAAATCGATGATTATGAATATTTAAAAAAATATCTGGATAAAGCGGATTTTATCATTTCGGCAGACAGCGGAGCTTACCACTGCAGGATGCTCGGGATCAAACCCGATGTGATGGTCGGAGACTTCGACTCCATAGACGGGTGCGATTTCAACGCTCTGAAGGATACCGGCACTGAAGTGATCCGCTATCCGGCTGAGAAGGATATGACCGACAGTGAACTGGCGGTTGAGATTGCAGTCAGTAAAGGCTGCAGCAGGGTAATATTGTTGGGGGCGACAGGATCCAGACTGGATCATTCTGTTTCCAACATTTTTTTACTGAAAAAGCTTCTTGATTCCAATATAGAAGGCATAATCGCAAATGAAAAAAATGAGGTGCGCCTCATCAGAGACAATATAACGCTTAAAAGGGAAGACGGTGTTTTCGTGACGCTGCTGCCGATATCCGGAGATGCTGCCGGCGTCACGACCCGGGGCCTTTATTATCCGCTTGAAAATGCTGTTCTTGCGGTAGGGTCATCCCGGGGCGTGAGCAATCAGTTTTCTGAAGATGAAGCTTATGTAGAAGTTAAGAACGGCTTACTCCTTGTGATAATTTCACGTGATTAGCGGGGCAGCCGTATATTATCTGTACTCGGCAGCCAGTGCCTCAAAAGCTTTTCTGGAGTTTACTATCGTTTTCTCATCGACACAGTATGCCAGCCTGAAGAATCCTTTACAGCCAAACCCCGTACCGGGCACTATAACCAGGTTATGCTTGACTGCAGCCTTGCAGAATGCCACATCGTCTTCAATGGGGGATTTGGGGAAGAGATAAAATGCACCCTGTGGCTTGAGACATTCGAAACCTGCCTGGGTTATGATATCATACAGCATGTCGCGTCTTTTTTTATAGGCTTCCGTATCCACCTTTGCATCAAGGGACTCCGGCAGTATTCTCTGAAAGAGTGCCGGGGCGTTGACGAATCCCAGGGTTCTGGTTGAAAAAATAAGTCCGTCCATCAATGTCGAGACATTGTCAATTTTAGGATTAACTGCGATGAAACCGATCCTTTCACCGGGCAGCGACAATGATTTGCTGAAAGAGTTGACGATGATGGCGTTTTTGAAGACATCGAATACAGGTGTGACTTCGGCACCGTCATAAACTATTTTGTCATATGGCTCGTCAGATATGACGCAGATCTCCGTACCGAATTCCTTCTGTCTTTTTTCGATAACCCCGGCTATCTTTTCGAGGGAACTGCGGCTGTAGATGACTCCGGTAGGATTATTGGGCGTATTTATTATAATAGCCTTCGTTTTGGGCGTAATTGCATCGTAGATCTTTTCGGAATCCGGTTGGAAGGTTTCGTGGTCTGTCTGTACAATGACCGGTACACCGCCGTGGTTATCGATATAAAACAGGTATTCCGCAAAATAGGGAGCCAGTACGATAACTTCCTCGTTTTGATTCAGCAGTGTTTTGAGTACTACATTCATGGCTCCTCCTGCACCGCATTCCATGACGATGTGTTCGGCACTCAGACTGACGCCTGTGGTCTCGGAAAGCTTTGCAGCAACAGCCGCCCTGACCTCCGGATATCCCGCATTGCTCATATAGCCGTGCATTTTTGGTGTGTCTGACAATACGGCCTTCTTCAGTGCATCCTTTACCTGCTGCGGAGGTTCAAGATCAGGGTTGCCCAGCGAGAAGTCATATACATTATCGTCACCGGCGATTTTGCGAAGCTTTGCCCCTTCTTCAAACATGGCCCTTATCCATGAAGATCTGTTGAGATTGACTTTAATTTTCTCTGAAATCATTATGTCCACTCCTGTTTCTTAGGCAGGCACTAGTACAATGCGGCCTGCACTGGGATTTTTAGTATATGATATACCAATAAAGGGAAAATTTCAAATAAATTAACTCCGACCGCTGATATCTCCGCTGTATTTGTCTGCCCAAGTCTGGCACAACACGTGCGGTCAGGCA
>Ga0134091_1001637_pt1 | contig 16958 bp, 17 predicted proteins | sample 2_5taG_FD_94451 | JGI IMG/M metagenome (GOLD analysis project Ga0134091, IMG submission 94451) | Switchgrass degrading microbial communities from high solid loading bioreactors in New Hampshire, USA - 2_5_20_6_A2 metaG | ecosystem: Engineered > Bioreactor > Semi-continuous > Anaerobic >...
CTGTTAAAGATAATTATTTCGATATGGTTTTCACAAGTGGTGTATTAATTCATATAGCACCTGATAATATAGGTACCGTCTTGGATGAAATATATAGATGTTCAAATGAATTTATATGGGGTTTTGAGTACTATGCAGATGAATATACCGAAATAAACTATAGGGGAAACAATAGTTTATTGTGGAAGACAAACTTCGCTAAGCTGTATTTGGATAGATTTTCTGATCTCGAGCTGGTAAAAGAGGAAAAATACAAGTATATAGACAACGATAATGTGGATAGTATGTTCTTACTAAGGAAGAAGAAATAAAAATTGAAGGGCAGGGAGTATATTGAATATAGGAGCTGTAATTCAGGCAAGAATGGGATCTACCCGCCTTAGAGGAAAAGTAATGGCAGATATATGTGGAAAAACTGTTCTAGGACATGTGATTGATAGGGTGAGACAATGTGAAGAATTGGATGAAATCATTATAGCTACCACAAAAGCATCTCACGATGATGTAATTGTTAAGGAAGCTGAGAGGTATGGTGTAAAGTGGTTTTGTGGAAGTGAAGAAGATGTACTTTCAAGGTATTATTATGCTTCAAAAGAGAATAATCTTGATATCATAGTTCGTATTACTTCTGACTGTCCATTAATAGATCCGTTTGTAACTGATAAAATAATTAAATTCTACCTGGATAATGACTTCGAATTGGTTACTAATGCAGGACCGGATTTGAGAAAAAGAACGTTTCCTAGAGGGCTTGATGTTGAAGTATTCTCTTTTGAAACTTTATCACTTGCTTTTGAAAATGCTAAAGAGAGTTATCAGAGAGAACATGTAACTCCTTATTTATATGAAAATTGCGAAAAAATATATTATTACAAAAATGACATAGATTACTCCAAATATAGATGGACGCTAGACACTCAAGAGGATTTTAAATTAATTGAAGCAGTGTATAATCATTTTTATAAAGGTGAACATGATTTCTATTTGAGCGATATAGTAGAATTCATGGAGAAAAAACCTGAAATTGCACAGATTAATGCGAATGTAAAGCAAAAAAGTTTAAAATAGGGCTAAATCTGTTGAGTTATATACGGAGGGATTTAATGGTCATAACGCTTCTGACTGACAATCCAAATAGCTGGATAATACCTTATGTAAAGGAAATAAAAGACGAATTAAATAGTATGGGGCATACGGTTTATTTTGTTGACAGCTGTGAACATATTAAGGAAGGCGAACTTGCGTTTTTTCTTGGCTGTGAAAAAATAATTCCCAATTCTTACTTGAAATTAAACAAGCATAATCTAGTTGTTCATGAATCGAGGCTTCCGGAAGGAAAGGGATGGAGTCCTCTTACATGGCAGGTGCTTGAAGGTAAGAATGAAATTCCGATAACTTTATTTGAAGCCGCTGAAAAGGTAGACTCCGGGGATATTTATTTTCAAGATACAATAAAACTTGATGGAACCGAACTACTACCAAAAATAAAAGATATGCAAGGTAAAGTAACAAAAAAGCTGGTATTGGAATTTGTTAATAAATATCCTAATGTAAAAGGCAGAAAACAAGAAGGACAAGAATCCTTTTATAGAAGAAGAACTCAAAAGGATAGTGAACTTGATATTAAAAAGAGTATAGAAGAGCAGTTTAATTTACTAAGAGTAGTGGATAATGAGAGATACCCTGCATTTTTTATTAAGAATGGAAAGAAGTATATTATTAAAATATATGAAGGTGATTAGATGGACATATCAACTAAAATAATTGATAGAATATGGGGTAAGGATAAACCTTGCTATATAATAGCTGAAATGTCTGCAAATCATGCTGGAGATATACAAAAAGCATTTGAAATAATCCATGCTGCCAAAGAAGCAGGCGCAGATTGCATTAAAATACAAACGTATACTCCTGATACAATGACAATTGATTCGGACAAAGATTGCTTTATGATAAAGAGTGGTACTTGGAAAGGTGAGAAACTTTACAATTTATATCAAAAGGCATATACACCGTGGGAATGGCAAAAGATTCTGAAAAATGAGGCAGAAAAAATTGGACTTGATTTTCTTTCAACTCCTTTTGATAAGACCTCAGTTGATTTTTTAGAAGAATTAGGTGTTAGTTTTTATAAAATTGCATCTTTTGAAATTACAGATATTCCTCTAATTAAATACGTTGCATCAAAGGGAAAACCAATCATATTATCGACGGGGATGGCTACATTAAGTGAGATAGAAGAGGCAGTTAATACTATTAAAGGATGTGGGGATGTAAAGTTTTGTTTATTAAGGTGTTCTAGTGCTTATCCCGCAGTTCCCGATGATATGAATTTAAGTACTATAAAACATTTGCAGGAAAATTTTAAGGTGCCGATTGGATTGTCGGACCACTCTTTAGGTTCGATAGGAGCTGTTACAGCAGTAGCATTAGGCGCAAAAGTAATAGAAAAACATTTTTGCTTAAGTCGTAAAATTGAAAATCCTGATGCTTCTTTTTCAATGGAACCTCAAGAGTTTAAACAAATGGTGGAAGATATTCGTACAGCTGAAAAAGCTATAGGTAAAGTAAGTTATGAGATTTCACAAAGGGAAAAGGCTAGCCAAATATTTAGAAGATCTATATTTGTTGTAAAAGATGTAAAAAAAGGTAATGTGTTTACAGAAGAAAATATAACAGTAATAAGACCTTCCCATGGTCTTGCACCAAAATACTATGAAGATATTCTTGGTAGAAAGGCATCAAAAGATATAGAGAGGGGTACTCCCCTTGACTGGAGCATGGTGAATTAACGGAGGGGAATATTATTGAATGTAATAATTGCAACCGTAAAATCATGGAATATAAAAAAAGCACATCAATTTAAACAGGATAATGAGGATAAATATAATGTAACGATAATTACAGATAAGGATGAGTTAACCTATGATAAGGTTAAGGCAATCCAGCCTCAATATATCCTTTTTCCTCATTGGTCATGGATAATTCCTAAAGAAATTTATAAAAACTTTACATGTGTTGTTTTTCATATGACCGACCTTCCCTATGGAAGAGGAGGAAGTCCACTTCAAAATCTTATAGAAAGAGGAATTAAGAAAACAAAAATATCTGCCTTAAGGGTGGATGAAGGTTTAGATACGGGAGATATATATTTCAAAAAAGATCTTGATTTATATGGTACTGCTGAAGAGATTTTTATCAGAGCATCTAAGATAATATTTAATGATATGATTCCTAAATTGCTTCAAGAAAATCCTTTACCCCAAAAGCAAATAGGAGAAGTTATAGAATTTAAAAGAAGAAAACCTGAGCAAAGTGAGATCAAGCAGGAATTTGACCTTGAAAAAATATATGATTACATTAGAATGCTTGATGCAGAGGGGTACCCAAAGGCATTTATAAAGTTTGGAAGGTATAGAATTGAGTTTTCGAGGGCATCTTTAAAAAATGGGAAAATTATTGCAGATGTAGAAATCATAGAAGGTGATTGAAAATGAGTAATATATTGGTTGTCGCGGCTCATCCGGATGACGAAATTTTAGGTGTAGGTGCAACTGTAAGAAAGCATGTAAATAATGGCGATATTGTAGAATGTGTTATTTTAGGTGAAGGTTTGACTTCTAGAGTTCAATCAAGGGAAAATTTTGATAGAGAATTACTTAAAGACCTACATGTTCAAACACTCAAGGCTGCTGAATTTGTAGGTTTCAAGAATGTGCACTTTTCAGGGCTTCCGGACAACCGGTTTGATTCAATGGATTTACTTGATATTATAAAAGAAGTGGACAAGCATATACAAAACTTTAAGCCGGAAGTCATATATACTCATCATTACGGCGATTTGAACATTGATCATAGAAGAACTTTTGAAGCTGTTATCACAGCAGCAAGGCCTGTTGGTGAATATTGTGTAAAGGAAATTTACTGCTTTGAGACTCCGTCATCAACCGAATGGAATTTCAAATATGGTGATAACTCCTTTAATCCTAATGTCTTTATTGATGTTGAGAGTACTATTGATGCTAAACTTAAAGCAATGGAATGTTACAAATCGGAGATAAGAGAATATCCCCACCCAAGATCCCTAAAAGCCCTTGAGATAATAGCAGCAAGGTGGGGAACGGTTGTGGGTAAAAAATATGTAGAGGCTTTTGAACTAATAAGAAAAGTGATGTGAGTGTATAAAATGATTAAAGTTGGAATTCGTGCTGACGGCAGCAAAAATATAGGCATGGGGCATGTCATGCGATGCCTTTCTCTGGCAAAAGGTTTTAGGAATGCAGGAATAGATGTAGTGTTTCTCAGTAAATATGAGCAAGGGATTTTGAAAATTAGGCAAGAGAAATTTGGAGTAATTGAGTTAGCCCATAATGGGGAAAAAAGTTATGAGGGCTTTTGCTATGGAGATGCCAATACGCTTAAAGAAGAAGCCGAAGAAATTATTGTAGCCATTAAGAATGAAAATATCGATGTTTTGTTTATAGATTCCTATAATGTAACTGAAGAATTCTTTTTAAAGCTTAAGCCTTTCGTTAAAAAGCTGTGTTATATAGATGATGTAAATAAGTTTACCTATCCGGTGGATGTTTTGATAAATGGAAATATTACCGGTGAATTATTTAACTATAAAAGTTATTATGAAAATGAAATTATGCTCCTTGGTCTAAAATACAATCTTATCCGGGATGAATTCAAAGGTTTGCCCAGCAGAAAAATAAACAGAATGATAAAAGAAATAATGATAACCACGGGGGGATCCGATCCCTTTGATTTAAGTTATCGACTGGCAAAAACAATTTTGACAGATAGTGCGTTTAGAACTGTAAGGATAAATATTGTTGCCGGTAGTGGATTTGAAAATTTTGACCGGCTTCGAGAACTGAGCAGAAAGAACTTGAATATTGTGATTTATGAGAATGTCTCAAAAATGTCTGAAATAATGTTGCGGTCAGACATTGCTATATCTGCAGGAGGAAGCACATTGTATGAACTCTGTGCGTGCGGAACACCTACACTAGCTATTATTGTTGCAGAAAATCAGGAAGCTATAGTAGATATGTTAAGTAACAGAGGTTATATACAATCATTGGGCTGGTATAATAGGTTTTCTGATGAGGAATTTTTGAATAAACTTAAGCTTATGTGTGAAGATTTTGAAAAGAGGGAATGCTATAGTAAAAAGATGCAGAAGTTGGTTGATGGAGAAGGTGTAAATAGAATAGTTAATACTATAATTAAAATTAGTCCATAAAATAAGTATTTTTTTATTGAACAATTGACGATATTAACAGAGGGAACATGTCTTACCCAAAAATGTCTAGTAAACTCATGCTATAAATTTTTCACAAGATAACTATGCCTTTTTAGTTTAATACACAGGAGATATGACTATGGAGAAGTTAGAACAACGTAAATTTATACCTTATGGGAGACAGTGGATTGAAGAGGATGATATTGAGGCTGTGGTCGAGGTTTTAAGAGGAGATTACTTGACTACAGGTCCGAAAATAAGAGAATTTGAAGAAAAGTTAGCTCAATATACGGGAGCGAAGTACGCTGTAGCAGTATCCAATGGCACAGCTGCACTTCATGCTGCTTGCTTTGCAGCAGGGATAAAAGAAGGGGATGAAGTAATAACCACCCCTATTACTTTTGCGGCTTCGGCCAATTGCGTTTTGTATATGGGAGCAAAGCCGGTATTTGCCGATATTGATCCTAAGACATACAATATTGATCCCGAGGATATAAAAGCTAAGATAACGTCAAAAACTAAAGCTATCATACCGGTTCACTTCACAGGTCAACCTTGTGACATGGATGAAATATTAAAGATAGCACAGGAATATGATCTTGTAGTAATTGACGATGGTGCTCATGCTCTTGGAGCTGAATATAAAGGCAAAAAAATCGGGAGTATGGCAGATATGACAACCTTCAGCTTCCATCCGGTGAAGCATATTACTACAGGAGAGGGCGGAGCAATAACAACGAACAATGAAAGTTTCTACAAAAAACTTCTGACTTTCCGGACTCACGGGATTACTAGGGATGAACAAGAATTATTAGGACCTAAAGATCCTTGGTATTATGAACAGCACTTTTTAGGTTATAACTACAGAATTACCGATATTGAAGCTGCATTAGGTATAAGTCAGCTAAATAAATCGGACAAGTTTTTAAGTCTGAGAAAGCAATATGTAAGGCAATATAATGAAGCTTTTAGAGAATTGGATGCTGTAGATATACCTTTTCAAGCGGACTTTGCGGATTCGTCATGGCATTTGTATATTATAAGACTTAGACTGGAAAACGTAGATTGTAATAGAAAGCAGATATTTGAGGAACTTCAAAGTAGAAATATTGGTGTAAATGTTCACTATATTCCTGTATATTACCATCCTTATTACAGCCAATTAGGCTATAAAAAAGGACTTTGCCCGAACGCAGAGGATCTTTATGAAAGAATAATAACACTTCCTCTGTTTCCTAAAATGGAAGAAGAGGATGTTCAATATGTTATTTCCAGTGTAAAAGAGGTCTTACAAAAACATACCACAGTAAAAAAAATATAAGGTAATATATCATGTAATGAGCAGGCTAGCTATATTTTTAAGCTTACATAATAGATATAACGGAAAGGGTGATTTTCTTGAATATACTTGTAACAGGAGGAGCAGGCTTTATCGGACGTTGGGTAGTAAAAAAACTTCTTGACGATGGGCACAAGGTATGGATATTGGATAATCTGTCTAACGGAAGCAAGGCAAACATAGATGAGTTTAGAAATAACTCAAACCTTATGGAATTTGTGGAAGGTGATATAAAAGATATAGCCACTTTAGATAGACTCTTTTTAAATAAATTTGACTTGTGTTATCACTTGGCGGCTAGTATTAATGTCCAGGATAGTATTGATGACCCAATTACAACCTTTCAAAATGATACAGTAGGAACTTTTAATGTTTTGGAGCAGTGTAGAAAGTACAATGTAAAAATAGTGTTTATGAGTACTTGTATGGTATATGACAGAGCAAAGGATGATAAGGGGATAGATGAAAATCACCCTGTAAAACCGGCTTCACCTTATGCAGGAAGCAAAATTGCGGGAGAAAATATGGTGCTCTCCTACTGGTATGCTTACAAACTTCCTGTAGTGGTAATAAGGCCTTTCAATACTTATGGGCCTATGCAAAAGACCAATGGGGAAGGCGGAGTTGTAGCTATATTTATAAAAAGGAGCATTGACGGATTGCCACTTAATATATATGGGGATGGCTATCAAACGAGAGACCTACTTTATGTTGAGGATTGCGCGGAGTTTGTCGTACAGGCAGGTTATTCAGATAAGGTAAATGGAGAGATAGTAAATGCGGGACTTGGCAGAGATATAAGTATAAATGAATTAGCCCTTTTGATATCGGGAGATGAAAATAAAATTCAGCATGTACCCCATATACATCCTCAAAGTGAGATTCAAAAATTGTTGTGTAATCCTCAAAAAGCTAAAGATTTGCTAGGATGGTATCCAAAGACTTCACTGGAAGAAGGAATTGCTAAAACAAAGGAATGGATAGCAAGACAAGCAAAAACTTAATATAAACTCAATGGCATAATAATCCGATATTAATTATGAGAAAATTCATGGAGGGATTTTTATGAAAATTGATAGCATGGATGCTACTATGTCGCAAGTTTTAAGAACTCAGAACGCAGAACGTTATAATGATAGGTTGAATATAGAAAGCAGACCAAAAACAGAAACAAGCAGTCAAAATAATATTAATCAAAACAAAAATATACATTCACCTAATTCACAAGGTGGGGATAAAAAAGAGCGCGCTTTCTCGGAAGAAGAGCTTGTAGAGGCTATTGAAAAGGCAAATAGAGCTTTAGTGGGAGCTAAAACACAATTTGAGTTTTCTATACATGAAAAAACAAAGCAGATAATGGTAAAAGTAATTGACACGCAGACACAAGAAGTAATAAGAGAAATTCCGCCGGAGAAAATATTGGATATGGTAGCAAAAATGTGGGAGTTGGCAGGAATTTTGGTGGATGAAAGGAGGTAATCGGGATGGCAACAATTAGAATAACAGGGACTTATTCTGGTTTGGATACCGATAAAATAATATCTGATTTAATGAAAGTGGAACGTACTAAAGTAGATAAAGTTTATAGGCAAAAACAGCTGCTGGAATGGAAGAAGGATAGTTACAGGGAAATAAGCAGTATGCTGATGGGCTTTGCTGATGAATATTTTAATGTACTTAAAACTGCGACCAATTTCAGATCATCAAGTTCTTTTGCTAAGTTTAATATTCAATCTTCCAGCCCTGCAGTAACTGCTACGGCTAATGCAAATGCTGTTAAAAAGACACACACTATAACAGTAAGTAAACTAGCTTCTGCTGCAAAAATTACAGGAGTTTCTGGGATTACAGCTGCTGTTAAGGCAAGTAATGAAATAAGCGATTTTAATTTAAGTGATCAAAAAATATTAGTTACATTAGATGGAGTAACAAAGACAATAGAACTTGAAAATTACTCAAATATAGATGAACTTGAAGAAAGACTGGAGAAAAAACTTGCTGATGCTTTCGGTGCAGGAAAGTTTGATATAGTTACCACTGATGGGAAAGTTGAAATAAAATCTCTATTAAACGGTAGTACTTTTTCAGTATCAGGAAGCGGATTAATGGGGTTGGGGTTTGATCCCGAAGACAATAAAACGAACGGATTGACTATAGCGTCTCTTTACAGTATAAGAAACAATTTTAAAAATCCTTTGAATATAAGTGACCCGAAGGAAAATATAACTTTCACAATAAACGGTAAGGAAATTAATGTAGGAAAGACCTATGAGGAAGCAACAGTCATGGATATTATGACTGCAATAAATTCCAGTGGTGCAGGAGCTAAGTTGAGTTATGATTCATTAAACAATAGGTTTATATTAGAGTCTACAACTGAAGGTGCAACTTCGACTATAGATTTTACCGATACCTCCAGCGGATTGTTTAAAGCTTTAGGCATTGTTGACGGAACACGAACTGATGGAACCGATGCAGAGTTTACTTTAGATGGGGTTGCGGGAATGAAACGCAGTAGTAACCAGTTTACAATAGATGGTGTGACCTATACCCTCAATGAAGTTTCAAATACTCCTGTGACAATTAGTGTGGAGCCGAACATCGACGCGGTTATTGAAAATATAAAGGGATTTGTAAATAAATATAATGAAGTGCTGGAAAAAATAAACGCAAAGTTTTATGAAGAGTATGATAGGAACTACTTCCCACTTACTGATGCTGAAAAAGAAGAAATGACTGAAAAAGAAATAGAAAAGTGGGAGGCAAAGGCGAAGACCGGAATACTTGCCGGTGACAGTATTTTATCTAAGATTGTATCCAGTATGAGGACTGCTCTGTATGAAAAGGTTGAAGGTGTTTCAATAAGCCTTTTTGATATAGGCATTTCTTCAGGTTCATATACCGACAAAGGAAAATTGAAAATTGATGAGAACAAGTTGAAGGAAGCCCTTACTAACAATTTTGACCAAGTAGTCAAGCTTTTTACCAGTGAATCGAATTACACATATAGAGAAAGCCTTGATGATTCTACAAAGAGAACTGAAAGATATAAGCAATCAGGATTGGCGCAGCGTTTATATGATATATTGCAAGATAATATAAGGACAACAAGGGATTCAGATGGGAAAAAAGGTATTTTATTAGAAAAAGCCGGATATGTGAATGATACAACCGATTATGATAATTTCTTATACAATCAGATTAAGGAAAAACAGACATTGATAGATGCGTTAGAGGTGAAACTGTCAGCTAAAGAGGCTGCTTACTATAAAAAATTTGCTTCTATGGAACAAATTTTAGGACAGATGCAAAGTCAGCTAAGCTATATTTCTGCTATTACAGGTAAAGCTAACAGTCAATAAAGAAAATATTCAGAAGGGCGCGACAGATTAGTAATACTATAGCGATTTATACTATTTCAAAGGAATAACTGCAGGTATAATTTCTTGAAATGGCGATTGAAGGCTATCTTTGGAATAGACTTAATCAAAACATGGAGGTAATAAAAAATGGCATTAAATAACGCGTACGAACAATACAAGGAAAATTCAATATATACAGCAAGCCCTGAAGAATTGACTCTTATGTTGTATAATGGTCTTGTAAAGTTTCTAATGCAGGCGCAGATGGCTATAAATGAAAGGGATATTGAGAAAGCCAATAACTGTATTATAAAAGCACAAAATATAATAACCGAATTTAGATGTACATTAAATAAGAAGTATGATGTTGCACATCAATTGGATGCACTTTATGATTATATGCTTTCAAGACTTATTGATGCAAATATAAAAAAGGATAATGCTATTGTTGAAGAAATACTTGGTTATGCAAGAGAGCTCAGGAATACATGGGAGCAGGCAATGAAAATTGCCAAGCAGCAAAATACAAGAACAGCACAAGTTGCTAAATAGGAGAGATAAAAATGGATGTTAGTCCTGAATTTTGTATTGAAAAGGCCATCGAAGCTTCTAATAAGAAGTATAAATGTTTGCAGGACTTAATACTTTTGACGATGGCACAAACTGAAGCCATAAATGAAGATGGTATTGATGGCCTGAGTAAACTTACAGGTGAAAAACAAATAAAAATTAATGAAATAAATAAAATTGATGAGGACTTTGGAATATATTTTGATTTACTCAAGCAAAAACTAGGTGTTAATAACTTGGATGAGATCAATACTTCTGAATTGAAGGGAGCAAATGAGTTAAAGCAGATTACAGGCAAGATTATGGAATTATTGACTGAAATAAATAAGCTCGAAAAACAGAATTATGAAAAAGCAAAAAATCTTCTGGACGAATTGGGAGCTAAAATAAGGCAAATTAGTGAAGGTAAAAGATTAAATAACGCTTATAATGCAAGTGCAGGATTAACTCCACCGGCTTATTTTGTAGACAAGAAGAAATAGTTTTGTAAAAGCCTTTGAAAGATATTATCAAAGGCTTTTTTTGAGCCTTGGGAGAAGAAGCAAAATTCTATAACATATAAATCCTGAAGTTTTACTTGGCTAATTCTGAATTTTATGAAATAAGCAAAATTAAAGGATTTGACAGTCTAAACTTCTTATTGACACTAAGGTGCTTGTTGCATATAATAAGTAAGTAAACTTAATACTTTGTTAGGTGAGGCTCCTATACAGAAAGAAGCTACTACCCAGAAACGTCGAAAGACGCCAATGTGGGTCAACAAACACTACCGGATTAAGGTTTTGTTTAATGTAGCTGGTTGATAAACCTAAGCTGTATAGTGCTAAAACTCAACGAGGGAAGAAACATACAATAATCAAGGTAATATTTATATAACTTTCTCTCGGGAGGAAGTTTTTTTGTTACTTTTTCCGTATAGTGTTGAGATCAATGGAGCAGTATAATTAGAAAGGACAAATTTTTTGGTTGGGAAGTGGTAGGAATGATGGAGATCTACAAAACATATGACATGGCTCAGCATCTGGAAAGAATAGAAAAAGTTGAGAAGGGTTGCTGGATAAACCTTGCCGCTCCTACGGAAGAAGAGTTAAACTTTTTGGAGCACAATTTAAACATACTTCCCAATTTTTTGAGTGACCCACTTGATGAAGAAGAAAAACCCAGAATAGATGTTGAAGACAATCAGACTCTGGTAATAGTGGATATACCTTATGTGTACGAGGATGAAAAAAATCTTAAGTTTGAAACTATTCCATTAGGTATACTTATTATGGACGATTTTGTTATTACTATATGTAACAGAGAGTTAACTCTTATAGACTCTTTTAAGAGCAAAAAGGTTAAAGATTTTTATACTTTTAAAAAGACAAGATTTACATTACAACTACTTTTTATGATTGCTAAAGACTTCTTGAGATATTTGAGGCATATAGATAAAAAGACCGACGATTTGGAAAAAACATTACACAAGTCCATGAGGAACAGGGAACTATTTAAACTTCTTGAACTGGAAAAGAGTCTTGTATTCTTTACTACATCGCTTAAGTCAAATGATGCGGTTATGGAAAAGCTTCTTAGGGGAAAATATATTAAACTCTATGAAGAGGATCAGGACCTCCTTGAGGATGTACTTATAGAAAATAAGCAGGCTATTGAAATGGCTAACATATATAGTTCAATTTTAAGCAGTATGATGGAGGCGTTTTCGTCGGTTATTTCAAACAACCTAAATATGGTTATGAAATTCCTTACGTCAGTAACTATTGTAATGGCTATACCGACTATGATTGCAAGTTTTTTTGGTATGAATGTTCCTGTTCCGTGGCAGCATAACAGTTATGGATTTATATATACTTTATCTCTATCCTTTACAACAGCATTAATTGCAAGTTTGGTATTGTATAGAAAAGGTATGTTTTAATTGCTTTGGAGCCCTTTATAAGAAAATTACTTGGATATGCTTAACTATAATTTAGGGCTTTGTCGATAGGTTTATAAAAAATCGATTTTATGGGATTTGCACCATAAAATCGATTTTTACGTTAAGCAATTTTTTAGTTTTCATCGGAAGCATCCTTAAGGGAATTTAAAAATTCAGTTATTTTTTGTAAATACTCATCGGTTAGTTTGGTAAAACTTTCTACATGGTTTACACCTTCTGTTTCCCAAAGTTTCACATTGCTTCCTCCGGCGTTAAGGAGTTCGTAGCTGTTACTTACAGGAATAAAAGCGTCATCTTTACTATGTATTAGCAATACCGGTCTCGGGGCTATATCTTTTATTACGGTTCTTGGACTGAAATCTTTAGGATTTACTCCTTCCAATACTTTTATTGATAAAAAAGTAGTCTGGTTAAAGGGAAATGAAGGAAGTTTACTCCAGGCATTAAGATTATCATTCAGATATTCTTCCAAATCGGAGAATGGACTGTCTGCTATTACTGCATCAACGTCTTCACTTTCAGCGCCTGCAACGATGCTGGTGGCAGCCCCCATTGAAAATCCCATAAGGACAATCTGTTTGGAACCTAATTTTTTGGCATATTTTACGGCTCCTAGAAGATCATTTTTTTCGTATATACCTACAGTAGTTATTTTTCCTTCAGATTCACCACAATTCCTAAAATCAAAAGTTAACACATTATAACCTTGGTTTAAGAGGGATTTAATTAAAACGAAGGTATCTTCACCATATTGGAGCCTGTTTTGACGATAACCGTGAGCAAGGATTACAGTTTTATTACTGCCCTTTACTTCAAAAAACCAACCTTTTAGATTTATTTCATCATTTATGTCCTTAAAGGAGATATTTCTATATTCGGGAACTATATTTGATGTAAAAACCGGTAAAGCTTTTCTTTTAGGATGGGTAAGCATCCATCCCGTATATGTCGAAACTCCTATTAAAGCTATGGAAGCTAATAAAACAAATATAATTATTACCATGATAATCGTCCTTATCCTGTGAGTTTTTCTATGGGCATAGGAGATGCCGCTAATTCTCATTTTCCATGCCTCCTTTTTAAATTTTAATTAAGAGCATTACAATGTGAAATAATAAAATATTGATATAATAAGTAACTTTTGATTGCACATGTAATAATCTTTAAACTTTACAAAAAAGGAAAAATATGTTTACTTTGTAGTTTAGTTGTATATTTTGTATTGTTAGTTTTATTTGGATATTAACTATATATTCTCAATTTTATTATATTTTCATTTGCATATAAAGTAAAGTAAAAGTAATAATAAGTACTAAATTTAAGGAAATTTAGCCATGGAAATATAAGTAAACTGTCTATAAATGTATAGTATTGAGAGGCTGTGCATGGAATTGATGGACTAAGTTGCTAACCCACAGCGGCAAAGAATTTTTGTTTTTGCTTCTGTATAATTAGGAGGTGGGGATAATAAATTCTTTTGAGTTTATGAATACCGATATTTTTAGTTGGGTTGTATTACCTATACTTATTTTTCTATCTCGTATTATTGATGTATCAATAGGTACAATACGTATTATATTTGTTTCAAGGGGTAAGAAAAATTTAGCACCTTTACTGGGTTTTTTTGAAGTGCTGGTATGGGTTATTGCTATTAGCCAGATAATGAAGCATTTGGATAACTTTATTTGCTATTTTGCCTATGCGGCTGGTTTTGCAACGGGGACCTTTGTCGGTATGATACTTGAGGAAAAATTGGCAATAGGAATGCTGGTTATAAGAGTAATTCTGGTAAAGGATGATTTTCGCCTAATGGCAAGACTTCATGATGCAGGCTTTGGTGTTACTGTAGTTGATGCGAAAGGAGCAAATGGAGATGTAAAAATAGTATATACAATTATAAAAAGAAAAGAGCTTGAAGAGGCATTGGAGATAATTACAATGTGCAATTCAAAAGCATTCTATTCAATAGAAGATGCAAGAACGGTAAATCAAGGTATATTTCGGGATAGCCAATTTTCCGGGAAAGATGGACTAGGGAGTTTGAATTTATTCAAAAGTTTCGGAATGTTTAGGCGAAATGTAAAATAGAAAAAATTAAATATAAGTGGCAAAATCCCCTTAGAGATATATACCCATAAGGGGATTTTTATTATTTATAATATCTACAATAAGTTTTAAAATCCCTTTGACTTTAACCACTCATCAGCTTCTTGTTCGCTAGTAAATGCCATTTGAGGATACTTGCCTCCAGAAGCTTTGTTTAGCTGCATTTTTACAATTGTATCGCTAACGATTATTGCAGCACAGCACATCCCGGAATTTACTTTCCACTGGGTGTGTTTTTCCATCTCTTCGTTTATATTAGAGGTTTTATATCCTCTCAGATCGCAGCATACTGCCCAAGGTTTTCCACTGAATTCATGGGATACTTTTTTTACATAGTCATCGTGGTATCTTTCGATGTCTTCTTTGCGCCAGAATCCCGAATTCTTCTCGTAGCAAATACGTCTAGTAGAGTCAAATTTAATTTCGTACATTCCTTTTACATCTTTTACATGAACCATAGTGCATCCTCCTTCTAATTATAGATGTTTTTGCTGAGTAGATTTTGCCAAATATATGTCGTATTCTAGGGTCGATTGAGACTGTAGTTCTTATGTCGCCTTAGCTGAAATTTATATTTTTAATAAGGCATTCAAAAAGTATGTAATTGCCATTTCAAAAATTATTTTTATTAAGTTATAAAATAGTAGGGGATATTTTTGAAATGGCCTAAAGAAACATAAGAACATACTACCTATAATCAAAAGTGGGGCAGCAATAGTTTTACTTAAGGGCTTTTAACCTATCCATAATGGGAGCTTTTTCACTTCCATCGGTCACTAGTTCAATGACGCAGGGTCCGTCTATATTGCCAATGAAATCTTTTATTTTATGTATATCCTCAATTTTATCTATAGAAATGGCTTTAATTCCAATACTGTTCATCATTTCTGAGATAGAAATTCTGTGAGTTTTAAACCCATCTAAAACTCTTCCATACAAAAATTGATGCCCGTGTTCAACATATGCCAGCATAGCGTTGTTTACTATAATATAAATAATAGGAAGGTTATATTCCTTTGCTGTTAGTATTTCAGAACCATTCATATAAAAGGAGCCATCACCGGCAAATACTGCGATAGGTCTATTGCTATAAGCGTAATGTACACCGATAGCTCCTGCTAAACTTGAACCCATGGCGGCGTAATTTAGATTAATTTCAAAATCGCCGCCATCAGGTATCTCCAGATATTTAAATACAAAATTCATGTATTCTCCCAAATCCGAGAGATAAAAAGTGTTTTGCGGTAAAATCTTTGTTATTTCTTCTATAAACAATCGAATTGAAAGGCCTTCATGATTTTTAATATAAGGAGGATTCAATGGAGGCCTTTCAAAATGATTGGCAGATTTAGGTGTATTATTCAATATAAAGGAAATTGCATCCTTTATGTCACAATTTATATTTATATCAGTATTAAAAACTTTTGAAAATTCTCTGATATCCAAGTCTACATGGATAGATTTCCTGCCTTTAACAAGTGAATCGTTGAAATTACATGTAGAACATTCACCAAGGCTTGAGCCTAGGATCAATATACAGGTAGCCAAGTCACTTTCTACATACTGGACTGCAGCATCCGAGCCACAATAACCATAGGTTCCGAGATTCAATGGGAAGGTTGCGGGAACCACACCTTTTCCTTCCGGTGTAACTATTATGGGCCACTGTAAGTGCTCACTAAGTTCCATAACTTCCTTTGATAAGCCTCGGCAACCTTTTCCCACCATGATGATGCCAAATTTTTCTCTTGAGATAACAGAGACTGCCTTATTTAAATCTTCTATGCTATCCCTATAGTCTTTTTGAGGTATAGTTATCTTATCCGGAATAGCTTCTGATATTTCCGATAGTTGTATATCCAGTGGTATAGATATGTGAACCGGTCCACAAGGTGGAGTTAAAGCTATACGAACAGCTTTTTCCAATTCACTCAGTACACATTTTTCATCCAGTATAGTCTTACTGTATTTTGTTATTGGCTTAAGTATATGTTCTGTATCTAGTTCCTGTAGTGCCCCTTTTCCTATATATTTTCTGTTCACATAGCCTGAAAGAACCAGGACAGGAGATTTTGCTCTCATGGCGTCAGCAATACCATTTATCATATTATTAACACCAACGCCGCCAGCACCTATACATACTCCAAGCTTCTTCGATACACTTGCATATCGTGCAGCCATATATGCTGCACCTGCCTCATTCTTAGTTATGACAGGTTTTATATCAATATCATTCATAGCATCGAAAATAGGGCTTACAGTACCTGCCGGTATACCAAATACAAAATCTACTCCATTTTGCTTTAGAAAGCTTAATATTCCATCAGCTATACGATTTTTTTTTTTTTCATTATTCGAGCTACCACTCTTAAGGAATTTTGGAATTTA
>Ga0134091_1001647_pt1 | contig 16911 bp, 27 predicted proteins | sample 2_5taG_FD_94451 | JGI IMG/M metagenome (GOLD analysis project Ga0134091, IMG submission 94451) | Switchgrass degrading microbial communities from high solid loading bioreactors in New Hampshire, USA - 2_5_20_6_A2 metaG | ecosystem: Engineered > Bioreactor > Semi-continuous > Anaerobic >...
AAACGCAAGAGTAAGTCCCGCCTGATTTTTGCCGACCAGCGTCACGCGGATGTCGCCGTCTTTCTTGTCCTCATGCACAAAGCGCACAAGGTAGCTGTCCTGATTTTGATTGTCGATGCCGCCTATCTTAACCGTGCGGCGTGATTCCGTTTCGTTAACCCTTGCTGTCGCCACAAGCTTTTTCAAGGTATTACCGTTCCACGTCATCACCCCTGATTTAAGAACGGCCTCTTCGTCTGTGATTATCGTTTTGCTGTGCTTGCCGCTGTCGTCAACGGCTGTATATGTCGTCATCTTATACTCAAGGCTCGCGCCGCCCTGTATTGCACCTATAAGGTTTGCGTCCTGTTCGATGATATTGTCCTCCGGTATGTTGCCCGTGAAAAGCAACACATACAGCTTGCCGCTGCCGAGCACAATTCTTTCTTTGCCATTGCTCATCCGTCTTTTTTACCTCCGTATTTTTGTTGTGAGTGTAAACTCATATGTGATTACGTACGCCTCTTCGGATTCGACGTAATCTTCGTCTTTCGATATATCGCTCGTTATTTGGCCGACCTCTGATAGCTCCGCTTCGATCTTTTCCTCTACCGCAAAGTCCTTGTCCGATGTTATAAGCCGGATTGTAACGGTAGCTTCTTTGATGCATATAAGGTCATCGGCGCCGGATAATTGCTCTCGCCCGATCCAGTACACGGCGAAAGGCGGCGATGGGATTTCGTCTCCTTTGAAGATGCGATATCTATACGGAATACCGACATTCTCTAACATCGTCTCTACGGCTTCTTTTATCTCCATCTCATCACGCTCCCTTTATCGCTTTTTCGATTTCCTCGGGCAATCTTCTTTCCGCGAGCTCCGCGCCGTATTTGATGTGAGGAAAAGCTCTTGCACGCCCGCCGCCTCTTGTTACATGGCCTTTTTCGAGTAAGTGCGTTCTACGGTAATGCGGAGGCTTCACGTACCATATGTATCTTTTGTTGCGATTTTGAGTAGCAGCATCGGATTTCATTGCGAATGATTTTACGTATTGTCCCGTGCGCTGCCTAAAAGTCACATGGCCCTTTATTTCGTCCGACACCTCCGCCGCCACTTTGTCGACAGCCGCAAAAATCCTCCCCCGTACATCTTCCGTGTATTCCTTGAGGGATTCGGTAATGGCGCTGCTTATATCCTCTGGCTTCACTTTTATTGACATTACGATAGCCCCGCCTTTTCCTGTAAATGCAGCTCTGTTAGGCCATCCGGTCTATAATACCGGCGGTATATGGCATATGTCTTGCCCTCATATTTGATTGTCAGCTTGTCGGGGCGGTCGCTTTCGGTGTCTATAACAAGCGTCGCCGCAGCCCTTATATCGAGCATGCCGGCGTTTGCAAACTCGCTTGACGTAACCGGCAGCTCCGCACAGAATACACAGTCGTCGTCACCGTACGGCGGAAAGTACGCGACATTGTCAAGTGATATAAAGTCTTTTGCGCTGCTGATGTTTTTAAGCCCCATATGCCCGCCCCCGTGCTTTGCGATTGCGTATGCGCAAGTCAAGATGTAGCGGCATTGCTTTAGCTTCATCACGCGACCTGTATTTATACTCCGCGTAATCGACAAGCAGCATCACATCGTCGATGTTCGCTAAGTCAAGCACTACGCCGCGTCCCGATAAATCAGCGACGGAGGCGGTCAGCAGCGCCGTAAAATATTCGTCGCGTTTGTCGTGTGACACACCAAGCGCCACTTTAAATAGCCCTAAAGCCGTTTTTATATCATCGGTCATGCGTACCGCCCCCTTTCATGGTGTTTACGAGTTATGACGCCGCACGTGTGACGGTGATTGTGTAAGTCTTGTGTGATGTGCCGTACTTGACTGTTACGGTTATGACGTTCTCGCCCACGGCAAGCGGGCAGACGCCGCCCGTCGCCACCGTGCTGCCTACCTTGATGCTCTCGACCTTGCCGTTCTTGCGAGCCGTTGCTGTTATCGTGGTAGAGCTGATGTTGTTTGCGACGCTTGCCGTGTACGATGTTACCGCCTTGTCAAACGTCGGCGAGAGCGTTAAGCCCGTGCCTGTAAGAGCCATTAAGTAAGCGTCGCTCGGGTTCGCTTTGTCCTCCGCAAAATCAAGCTCGGTTGCACCGGAGGATGTCGACAGCGTAAACATCGCGAAGCCCTCGCCTATTACCGGCAGACCGTCATATCGGGCCACGCCCTTAAACACGGTGTTGTCCTGTATAAACTGGACGTGCTCGCTGCGTGAGATCGCGCCGCCCTCGCGCTCGACGAGCAGGTAAAGGTTTCCGTACCCACCGGCTATGACATTGTCCGGCATAAAGTCAAGAAGCACAACGTCCCCACCGACGATAGGCATTGTCATGCTTGCGGCAGATGCAATCGCGCCGGCCGCATTAATGGAAATTAACTTCGCCTGAAGCGTCATAAACGTTTTCTCGCTCATCGCCCAAAACTTGCCGCCGGATGCATACTTGCTCTTTGCTTTGCCGAGGCCTATGGCAAGCTCCGCAAAGAGAGCCTCCGCCGTAAGTGAATTGCTCGATAAATATCCGATGTTGGTCGTTGTAAGGTTTGAATACTCCGGTGCGTTCGCGCCAAAGTCACGCGGCGCTGTTGCCGATGCAAGGCGCGGTACGATACCGAGAGGCTGCTTTACGCCGCTTCCGTACATGATTGCCTTGTCAACGCCATACGCAAGCGCTTTGCCGAGCATGCCGGTTATTTCTATAAAGAGATTGATGTCGCTGTCCTCAAGCAGCGAGTTCGGCACGGGTATGTATCCGGCAAGCTTATATCCGTCGGCTTCGACCATGTTGAAGCCAAACTCAAGCTCGTTTATAGCACCCGTCATTTCAGTCCATACGGCCTCGGGTACTGTGCCGACAATAGGCAGACGTGCGCGTCCTTTAAGAGGCTTATAGTTTACATACTTGATAAGCTTTGACTGCTCCGCTACGATCTCGCGCAGTGGCTCGAGGACTATGTCCGGTATGTTAAGCTCCGCACCCGTAACAGCACGCTGCTCACCGCCAAGTGCGCGCAGGCGTCCGAGCCATTCTTTGACTTCCGCACGCTCAACAAGCGTGGCAAGGCGGGTGCGAATAGAGTATTTGGCGGTATTCGATCTTTCCATTTCGTTTCCTCCGATGTTTATGTTGTTATTTGTGTTACTGTTATTTCCGCTTTCAGCTTCGCCGCCTGCTTCTTTTCCGATCGCCGCAAGCTCAGCTTCAAGGCGTCTTATCTCCGCCTCAAGGTTTGCGATGTTCTGTTCGATGTCAGCCGCTTCGACTTCTTGCTCGAGCGCCGAGAGGTCAGCTTCGATTGCTGTCAGGTCTGCGTCTGACGTCGCGCTGGCGTCGGAAAATCGCTGTTCTATGGCTGCCCGACGCGATTCAAAGCTGTTGCGCTGTTCATATAACGCGTTTAGATCGCGCTTTGCTTTTTCAAGTGCAAGGCTTACTCTAAGTTGTTTTAGCATTTAAGTTTTTCTAACCTCCGTTTTATATTTTCTCGCCGCTGTGCTGTCACTGCGGCATATGCCCGTTCTCTTGCCTGTATTTCCGTCTGCGGGTACGCAGGGAACGTACATATCGACACTTCGCTGAGGTCAACGTCAAGCACACGGCATAACACATCACCGTTATCAAGCTCCGTGTACTCCTCCTTAATGGGATAAAATCCGATCGAGCAGCCGGATATATCTCTACGCGCAACACGCGCATAAATGTCGAGTGCCTGTTTATCATCCTCGTTTATGCGCACAGAGCCGAAAAGCCCGTGCGCATCCTTTTTCAGCGTCAGTGTGCCGGCAGCCGTGCGCCCCATTACGACATCGCTGTTATGATTGAAAAGACAGCGGATGTCGTTATTTTTAAGGCTTTCGTCAAAAGCCTCCGGGGCGATCTCCTCGTAAAACCCCCGCCACAGCTCCGTACGCTGATTGAATACCGCGAAATATCCCTCTATGTATTTCCCGCCTCCTTCCGGCTCGGCTCGCACCTTAAAATCACCGGCAGCGTATATGTTGCGCTTCTCCATATTTTTGCTCATGCATCCTCCCCTTCGTTTTGTATCAGCTTCTTTTGCTTGTCTATGTCCCCGACCTTGATGTAGTTTTCGAGCAGTGCGTAATCGTTCATGCCCTCGATGTCGACCGGCGAATAATCAAACTCCCCGCGCCCTTCGTTTCGTGACAGCATTCCGCTGTTTACCATGTTCATGACGTATGTGCTTTTTTCGCTGAGCGAATACTGCATTAATGATTTTGGGTTAAATTTGAAATACAGCTCCGGCGAATACAGCAGCTTTTTCGTCAGCTCTTGCTGAATGACCTGTGCGACGCTCATAATCGTCGTCGCAACGAAGTTGTTATATGCGTCCTTGTTGAAGTCGCCGATGCCGAGTAAAAACGGCGGTATGCCGAAGGCTGCGGCGACTGTGCGGGTGTCAAGCGTTATGCTGTCCTGTATCGCCAGGTCCTGCAGCGTCAGAGGCTGGATTGTCTTGATATCAAGCTCGCCCGCCGGGATAAGCCACGGCTCGCCGCGCTCTGTCTCGTCCGTATAGCTGCCAAGTATCTTCCGGCGCATCTCCGGATCGCGCAGCTCCTCCGTGTCGGCGTTTATTGATATGACAACGGACGGCTTCCACTTCGAACGTAAAAACCCGCGTTTTGTCGCGCCGGCCTGTACGATGTTTTTCACAGCATCATAAACTTGTGCGGTGAAGCCCACGCCCCGGAATGGCTTTAGCTCGTCGGGTACAAGCACAAAGTGAAGTATCTCGTCCGGTTCAAAGACGCGCCCGCCGTATCTGATGAGATAGTCTCCGTCTCGCCCGACATCGTCGGCCGTCGCCGCGCAGGCCGGTATAAGCTCGATATTGTCAAGCAGCACGCCACTGTCCGTTACGATATAGGTCGGATGTGCGTAAGCGTTTCCGTATGTCAGCATGTCGGCGACGAGCCTATAAATAAAGTTTTTGCGGGTCATGAGCCTGTTCGGGTATATGTCAATCTTCTTTGACAGCTCATTTCGCACGCGCTCGTCGCCGTACTCGCCGTTTCGCATCAGCATGATTGTCATATCCGACACCATGTCGGCAATCTTATGCACACACCGCAGGACGACTTCATTCCGTGACAGCGGAGTGTAGCCGTCGGGTAAAAGTAAATCATACGCCGCAGGCGATGTGAGCAGCACGGCCGAGCGCTTTTGCGGCTCTGCTCTTGCTCTCGCCCCGGGTCTTATAAGTGTGCTAAAAAGTCCTATAATATCACCTCATCTCAAAACCAGCTGCTTATCTTTGCTTTACGATCCTGCTCAATGATGTGCTGCTTACACGCGATGACGCCCGCGTCAAACAGGTCGATGCGATGCTCGGGGTCTACTTTTTCAAAACGCACCCGCTCGTCCGGATCTTCAACGGCTTTAACGTTGCCGATGCAGTATTCATACGCCCGGTTGTGCACGTAATAAAGCGCCTTGTCCTTTATGCGCTTCTCGATATAACGGAACGCCTCGGATTTTTTCCAGTACTGCTGATCGCTGTTTTCCATCTTGAAGCCGGCGGCCGTCATGAAGCGCACAAAGTCGCGGGATTTATATTTGTCAAACGCGACGGACTTAATCTTAAATCCCATCTCGCGCCAGCGTTTAAACTGATTGACGACGTCGGCATAATCGACAGTATCACCGTTACAAAGCGTCAGCCAGCCCTCATCGCGCCACCAGAAAAACGGTATTTCGTCCTCGTCCGCTTTGCGTTGCGCTGTTGTTATAGGCATAAATCCGTGAGATATGATTATCGATACCGGCTTACCTCCGTGCGTGTACTCACCGTATAGCGTCGCCGCCGTCAGGTCATGCACGACCGACAGGTCAGCGCCGCCGATCCACGTTATAGGCAGCTTCGCAAGCTCGGCAAGCGTCCAGTTATAGCACTCATCAGACGCTTTCACCTCGTCGATATTAAAATAGGCATTCGCGACGTTCGTGTAGACGTTGAGAGATTTATTCAAGAAGTTGTTGCGGCTTTTCGGGTCGTTCTGCGCCTGCAGTGCGTCAGCCATGATATCCTGCGGCCGGATTGTGACGTTATAATTGGGATTTGCTTTTTCGTGTTCGACTGGATTTGTATAATCATCCGGGTTATCTGCTTTGCAAATGAAAACAAAATACTGCTCGTCCTTAATCGTGCCGGCAAGTATCTTCTGGCAGAGCTGCAGGCGGCTGTAGCAAAAGCTGTTGATGTTCTTGCCGGCCGTCGTAATGCCGATCAGCAGCTTGTTGACATATGCCTTCATGGCATCTTTATACACGAGGTAATCATCCGGCGAGCGGTAAGCATGTATCTCGTCAAGCAGTATCAGGTTTCCGTTGATGCCATCAGCGTATTTTGAGTTGTTCGCTAAGGCCTGTATCATTATCGAGCCGGTAAAATTACCGTCCTCGTCGTAAAACTCGCGGCTTATCGAGTGCTCCGCATTGCTGTCAAGTATGTGCCACTCCTCCGGCTCGCCCATGAAGCGTATGTTTTTCGTTAAGAAGTCAAACGATTCAAGGGCACGGTCAAGACGGTTTGCGATTATATACGCGCTTGATGCTGTATGACGGTCAAGCAACGAAAAAGCCCATACTAAGGACGCCGCGAAAGGCGTTTTGCCGTTTTTGCGGGGTATGAAGATAAAGGCTTCTTTGATCCGGCGTTCGTCCGTGCCGGCAAGGTAAAAGCCCGCAAGGTTGTAACAGATAAACTTTTCCCACGGTTCAAGTATAAACGGCTTTCCCGCCTTCGTTCCCTTGACATGGACTATTGTATTCTCGATTATCTGTATAACAAATTCGGCGTCGGCTGCTCTAAATTCGTACTCTGGATTTTCAAGGTCGCGCATAAAACGCTCGGCGGCTTGGCGCAGCTCCACGCACGCAACCTTTTGCCCGTCGATGATGCTGCGCACGTAATTCATCACAACGTCGTAATTCTTATATGCCGATAAGTTCTTTGTGCTCATTTTCCTAACTTCTCGAGGGCGCTCGTCAGCTTGCTTGCCTTCTTACGCGACTTCATCTCGGCTTCATTGATGCGCTTCATACCGGCCGGCGTCAAACCGAGCCTATCTTCCATCGCCGCAATATCACGCCGCAACTGCTCAATCGCCGAGTAAAGCGCCGTCTTGCGCTCGTTTGTCGCGCCGGCCTTATTTGTGTATTTTTCCGTAACCCGGCATCCGTCCTCCCACCACTGCTCATTAAGCAGCTCCAGCTGATACCGCATGTCAGCATACATCCTTATCGCCGGGTCAAACTGCGGGCGATAAGTCCCGAGCGCCGTCATGTCGGCCACAGTTTTTTTTATAATCTTTCTAACCCGCTTGTCGGCTTCGGTCATCGCCACCCTGTCCGTCTTACCCCCTTTCCTCAAAATCCCGCGCTTATATACATGCCTGCCCGCCGCCGGTACCCAAAGGTTGTAATTTCGGCGAAGGGTAGGGGGGGATATATTTTTCGCGCGGCAATATTTATAATTTTATTTATAAATATTGGCGCTCGCCTAACTGCTGTTTTCGCGGCGAAGCTATATGTCGCCTCGAATCATTACACCTGTTAGGCAAAATAGCACGCGGTCGATCTGAATCACGTAAAAATCCGCGTCAATCTCACTCAAAACACGTTTATTTGTGCCTAACTTTACCGCCAGTTTCCGCCTTTTTCCGGGTGCATCTTGTTGTGACACGAATCGCATAGGGATATAAGATTTTTATCGTTTAGCGCAAGCTCCGGATGTTCTTCCAGCTCGAGGATGTGATGTACTACCGTTGCATCACGCCTGCGTCCGTATTTGCGACACTCGACGCACATATATCCATCACGCCGGAGTATCGCCTTGCGTTTAGCTTGCCACGCCTTTGATTTATAAAATGGGTTTACGTACTTATCCATGGATCCCCGCCCCTTGCCCTCGCCGGACGCTATGCCGACGGCCGATATTAATATCCAGCGTGATAATAACAAAAAAAGCTGCGTCTTACGGCTCAACTTATAAAGCCGCAAAGACGCGCTAATTCATAACAGTATTTCATTTTCTCACGCTTGAACGTCGACAAGCTAACTGCCAGCCCGAAACGGCGAGCAAGAAGTTCATATGGGTATTCGATGCGATTTGTTAGATTTAGTTTTATTGCCTCGACAAGTAGCTGTCTATTTCGTTGTGCTGATGGACTGTCTCCATATCCGGTGCCAACAACACGCTCAGCTTCTTTGACGTATGTAAGATATGGTTCGACAAATACGCCCTCGACGATTCCGGCGCATGCTTTGACAACGCCACGAGGTAGCTTATATCTCACTTATCGCATCACCTCCCCTAATGAAAATTATTGCATGCCGAAATAAGGCCGATTTAACGGCCATGCTTCTATATCTTAACCTCGACGGACTTTTCCACAGGTGTGACAAGCACACCTGTCCCCGCTAATGCGGTGGAAAAGATCCGCCGGGATAATGTTCCAGTATAAAGAGTGTTTACGTGCATTTATCAGATAATACCCTTGAATCGTTCTAAAACTTTACACATTTACAAGGCCTTTAAAAAGCTGCGTCATATCAGCAACCTTCTACATTATTAATTATTGTCTCTCTTGTTTGCGGTGCGTCGTCTTGAGTTCTTCACGTCTAAAACGTACTTATAATATATGTAACCGAATTGTGTTGCTTTAGCTTCGACAAGCTTGTACCCCTTCGGAGGTTGCGGCGTATTTGTTTCGGTGTATACGCGCTTTACTTCGGCTACATCTTCATGAGCTGCAGGGCGCAGATTTTTTGTCTGTTTCCAGCGGTGGCCGCCCTGTTCTGGCGTCCAGTGGTCAAAAAGATAGTTCGCTAATCCTGTATAATCTCTTCCATGATCTACACCGTTGTAAAAATTGTGTTCGCGTAAATGCTCAATACGCAGCACATCACCGCAGCGCCATTTATTACGGATTACCTCTTCCGGTATACCGTCACTAAGCATGTGAAAATGTATGCGCTGTGTGGACTTACCGCGTCCCATGTAGATTATTATCTTTGCATCGGGCGCGGCGTAGCGCAGTCTGCGTATGTAATTATCGCGGATTCGACGAGCTTCTTCGTATGTATGTACTTCGTGTTCGTTGTCGAATGTTAGCGTAGAGTAAAGCGAAGTCGGGCTGAAGTTTTCATTTACGAGCCTTGCGTGGCGGCGGCGTGATATCCCGAGTTTATGTTCAAGCCTCTCAGCTTCGCTCTTAAATCTTGGCCGCGGCTGTGCCTTCTTAATATCCTTGACCTTATCGGACACTGTAAAGACAATCTGCTCGCATACTACACCAGCGAAAATCCTGCGCTTTATTCTCATATCCTTAATGCCTTCTCTTTGATTGTAGATCACAGCCGCTTGCCGCCGTGTCTGTGCGGCCGCGTCTTGTTGTATTCGTGCTTTTCTCCGATCGCCTTGTCAATGTCGATGCCATAATACCCGCACATATCAAGTATGCGTATGACAACATCGGCTAACTCTGTAGGTATACCCTCCGGCTTGGCTCCATTGTAATAAGTTTCGTTAGGGGCATGTCCGTTACGGTGTTCTTCGAGAGCCTCTGATAACTCGCTATGACAAAGCGCTACAAGTTCGCCGAAACTGCGCGGTTCTTCCCACCATCCATGATCTTTCGCGTTAAGGTGTATTTCTATTGCCAATTCGTTTAATGTCATTATGCTTCATCCCCTTTCTTTGCGTGCTCAGCTTCCACGCACATCCCGCGCCGTATCTCGTAATTTTTCGGTGGCGATCATCAGCTGCTCTATTAGTGATACTGCGCCGCTCAGCGCGGCGATTACTTCTTTATAATCCATCCTCCGCTCTCCTCTCACTGCTTCACGCACTCAGCCGGTAGGCTGCTTAAAATCGCCTGACAGAACCGGGCAAGCGCTGCCCCGAGCTTCATACCCGCCTCTTGCTCGCCGGCTGACAGCTTCGCGTTAATGTCGCCAAGCATCCCGTTTATGGCTGACTGCGCCACCTCAAACCTTGCCTTAAAGCCCGCCGTGTCTGCCGATGAAGCGACGGCAAGCTTTTTCTCAAGCTCCGCCACACGTCCGGCAAGCTGTGATTTTTCCTCGTCTCGTTCCTTTTCGTGTTCCTGTTGCTCTTTGATGGCGTCCAGCAGCTCCGCTTCCGCTTTCGCCTTCGCCTCAAGCGCCTTTTTCTTTTCGGCTTCTGCCTTCTCGATTTTTGCTTTCAGTTCCTGCAAGGCTTTTTCCCGTGCTTCTTTCGCAGCCGCTTCGGCTGCTTCCCGCTTCGCCGCTTCGATTGCTCCCGGATCAGGCTCAGAATAAACAGCTTCCACCGGGCGGCTCTTAAGTTCCTGCAGTTCCACTTCAAGAGCTTTCTTATTCGCTATCGCCCGCTCCGCTTCTTCTTTAGCTTTTTCGTACCGCTCTGTTGCCACAGCTTCCGCCGCCCGGCTTTCCTCGAGCTTTTTAAGTGCTTCGTCGCGTTCCTTGATCGCGGCAAGGCGGTCGCGTATTGCGTCCCGAAGTTCCCGCGTGCTCATTTCTTCGACAGTCTTTTCCTGCCCGTTTACGTCGTGTTTTTCCTCGATGAATTTCTCTCGTTCAGATGGCGATAATGCCAGTAATTGCAGGGCTTTTGACGCACCTAAAACCGTCAGCGTTGACGGTTTTGGATACTCCCGCGCGAGCCTCATAAACCTCTGCGCGGTGACCTCGGAAAAGCTAACTTTTTCCTCGAGCCACTTCGTCCACTCGCCGTGCGAGAGTTGCGCCTTTGCTTCAATTAACCTCGATCCGATCTCGATTATCGCCGCTCCGGCTGTCGCTTTGTAAAAATTAATCTCCGCCGTTATGACCTCGATGTCGCGCGGCTCGCCGGTTTGCTCGTCGGCCACGGTGCGATCATCGATCTGCTCAAGCTCCATTTTGGTATCCATGACAAACCTCCTTAAGCCGCCGTAACGGCGGTGTTTTTATTGCTGTTTCTTTTCTTTTTCTTTTGCTCAACAACGATCTCCTTATACCACCGGTCGACAAACGCTGCGACATCCGGATCGTTGTGATAATCTATATTGTTTTTGCCCCTGCACTGCACGATATTTTTACCTTTCAGCTCGAGGGTAAAATATGGCTTGTCAGGCTCTCGACGTATGAAAAAGATTGCCGTTTCGCCGTCGGCCATTCTCTGTGCATATCCTCCTACGCAGTGATGCAGGGCGGCGCCCTCTTCCTTTAGCTCAGCCGGGCTTGTTGCCGGTCGGATTGTCAGCCCGCCATACGTCCAAGACAGCCACGATAGCTTTTTCGCCCGCTTTGCGATTTTGTCATACAAATCCTTATTTTTCTCGTATTCGACAAGTCTCGCTGTCTCCGCATGCCGCGCGTAGAGATCAGGCGGATATAATATAGATTCGTCAGTCGTATTAAGATTTAGCGCGGCTACTTCTCCGAGATAGTCTCTGTAAATACGCGCTACCGACCCGATAGTTTCACGCTCCCGCGTCGCCGCCACACGCCTCAGATACGCGAGCGTCTTTTCGGGGCGACCGTGAGCAAATATGTTATATAAATCATGGGGTATCCCAGAAGAGAGAATATCCGGCAGAGCTTTATCCGTCATGCCCGGTATCTGCCACAGACGGCGAACACTCTCAACATCGTCCATCGTCCACTCACAGGGATCTTTTAATTTCAGCAGACGCAGCGGGAAGCGGATGCACTCACGCAGCTTTTTCCGCTGCCATAGTATAGCGTTGCGATTAAATTCGGACAGCCCATGGCGCACCTTTGCCTGAACAAGACTTTTGTAACCCCGCTTATATAAAAACTCCATGACCGGATAACGAGCAAAGTTAATCGCATACATTAGTACGTCCGGGCATCTAATCTCCGGATCGTGCATATACCCCCGCAAGTTCGCGTACTGCAATTTTGTGCCGGCTACGGCTTCATCAAGGCCTATCGGGCAAAACGTGTATACGCCGTCATATAACAATACCCGCGATGTGCGTGTCCAGCTGTCGAGCCTGTATTCAAAGCAGCGCCCTGCTAATGAGTGTTCTTTATAAAAAATATTCCACTGCGCCGCCTTATCTCCGCGTATACAGTACAGGGCAGCTTCTATCATCCATTTATCTGCACCGCCGTCATACGTGACGCTGTAATCGCGGATGATATGCCACAGCCGGAACCATACTGTACCGCCGTCACCCCGCTGTATCGTCACGACATTATCAACGTAATCAGCTTTCCACAACGACGAGCCTTCCAGCACAGCATAAACATACTCCCCGCAGTTCGGACAGGTTGCGTAACAGCCTTGCCGAAAATGCTTTCCTTTGGCCCGCACACTACGCCCGCAGAGTGAACACGTGCCACGGACGCCGCCGCGCTTGTATATAATCGTATGGTCATTTGCAAGTATATTTCGTCTGACAAAATCCCACAGGCCGTCAGGCTTTTCCTCCGGGCACAGATTGACCGCGTCGTCCGGTATCTCCCCACGCGCAAGCTTCGCCTGTTCTTTTTGGTATTGATGCGATGATTCAAGCCATCCTACAAGCTCAGGCATATAGTGATTGTTTGATTCATTAACCCCTAACGCAGCCGCGATCAGAGCTTCTGTCCGCGTATCTATTTCCGGATAACACGACCGCAAGGGCACACAATTTATAACCGGCAATCTTCTCCGGGCACGGCCGCCGGTACGCTCGAGCAATGCCCAGTCCCGCCGATCCGCGTTTATGATAAGGCGTTTATCCGGCTCAGAGACTTGATACATATAGGGATGCTGTTTTAATATGTGAGCCCGGTTGAGAGTAATCGTCAGTACAAGCAGCCCCCCGACAATCGTACCCGTAACCTGTAAATCAGCTCCGGCTATGCCTTGATACTCAGGCCACGGCATTTCTTTAATGGATCGACTGACTTTCATAGCAGATCTTCAAAGCTGAGGTCTAATAGCTTCGGCGGATTAGCTTCATATGCTTCTCCGCCGTCGACTTCGCGTTTAGATTTTGCCCGGGCCTCGTGGTTCTTACCGACCCCGAGGTACTTGTCGATTGCATCAAATATCTCTGCATCGCGCATGACAGCGCATTTACTGGACACTTTTTTTCTTGCGACACTTGTTATAGCTTCCATCGCGCCGGCAAGTGTTTTTCCACCATTGACAGCCGCCGTAACGGCCGGCTCTGCGCATCTGTCGATTATGTAATGCCCGACGATTTCGAGGTAGGTGTTGTCGGGATCTTTCTGCATTTCGGCGTTAATCTTAGCAATGGCGTTTTCCATGTCGTTCTCCTCGCGGTTATTTATTAAAACGGTAAATCGTCCTCTTCGCTCAGCTCTTCCATCACCGGCATTACCGGTATAACCGGCGCCGCATCGGTTTGCTTCGGTGCCGCATCCGCAAAATGTATGCGTGATGCCGTCACGCCAAGTGTGTTTATCGTCTTGCCCGCCGCATCGTTTTTACGACTGACGATAAGCTCCCCCTCAACGGCTATCGTTTGCCCTTTATGTAGATAGCGGCAAGCAAAATCAGCTTTCTGCTGCCATGCCGTGACGTCGATGAAATACACAGTCTCCTTGCCGTCGCTATCTTTATGGCCTGTGTGGTGGGCGAGCGTTATTGTAGTGACCGCCTTTCCCGTCGGCGTCATGCGCAGCTCGGGATCACGCACCACGCGCCCCATGAGAAACACTGCATTAAGCAATATTTGTCCCTCCTTGCTTGGTGCGCTTGTTCAAGTATTTAATTTCTCGCGGCAACAACAGCCCCCGTCGCACAAGTGCATACTCAACGTCGTCGGGATACATGTTAAGCAGCTCGGCAATATCCTCTACCGTGTGCCCTTTGGCGTACAGCTGTAATAGCTTCCGCATTTCGCTTTTGCTTGCGTTATAAACGCGCTTACGCTTTCTTGCCTTTGGTGCATTATCATCAATTACCGGCTTCCCGCCGCAGTCGCAGCGTTCGCCCGGATCAAGTCCACATCCGCAAAAAGGACATTCTCTCACGTTAATCACGGTTGCTATCTCCTTTCGGTTATTCGGTTATGATATGTACGGATCAGGTAATTCCCACGTCCACGCAGCCGTCACCCCGGCAGGCCACGCGGTGTAAAAATAGTTGCGCTCACCGTCGCCAGTAAAGTATACGTATTCAGCGGGCAGCACCCGCCCGACGTCAGTCTCGCCCGACCGCTCACGTATCCACCTTATAAGCACGTCCCGTGCAAGCGCATAAAGCGCATCCGTTACGGGATTGCGGGGAGAATATCCGCTAAACTGATTCGGTTGAGCGAGCACACCGATTATTGTGTCAGGCCATAGCCCCGTCCTGTCGTCAACGCGATTTAATACGCACCATACGCAAGCCGCCTTTTCCATCGTTGACGCTACGCCGCGCGCCTCTCCGTAAAGCATACGGGCAAGTGCTTCTACTTCCTCTCTGTCGGGTTCGGGTATCGTTTTATTCGCGTTCGGGATTTTGTCTGCGGTTTCAGCATCCGCGCCGGCTTCTTCCGTCACCGGCGGAGCCACGGCTTCCAGCGGTGCTGTCTTTATAACCTGTTTCGCCGGGCGAAGTGTTACGTCACCGGCGGTTGTTACATACGCCACGCGGTCTGCTCTTACAACGGCAACCGACACGCACGATACAGTCAACGCGATCACAGTAAGCAGGGCACATATTCTCGCGCAGGCTGCTCGCTTTTGCCTTTTAAGCCTTGCCGGCATTATCCCCGGCCGCAGATAATTTAATCCCGCGTCTGCTGGCAACACGGCGGTACGCCTCCTTGTGTAAGTATTTATATACGACGCCCTCCGGAGAGCTGCCATCCACGACGGCCGCTACATAGCGGTTATACGCTATGCGATATTCTTTTATAATGTCGCTATCGCTGAGATTGCGAGCTTCAATCCTTTTGATCGCCTCAGCGATACGCTCTTCGTACAGCGTTGCCATATCAAGCTTCCAGTATAATTTTGTCTTTACCCAGCGCGTACCCGTATTCGCGCTGTGCGCCGAGTGACTTTTGCCAGCCCCGGAGCTGATATACCGCGTCACAAACATCAATCATCGATATGCAAATATGCATGTAATGCTCGTACTCCATGCCTTCTGGCAGCGTAGCAGGGTTTAGCACGGCATGTCCCTGCGCTATAAGCTTCTCTTCGGCAGCTTTGAATTGTCGTTTGTAAGCCTTGTTGCCCGTTATAGGGCCGCTTAAAAAGATAGTCATATTTGTCACCCTCCCCGGCCTGTCAGACCGTTAATCCTAATTCTTTGCATTTTTCTACGTAGTTTTTAAATGCGTTCGATTCACGAAATAGCGGTGCAAATATGTGCATCGCCGCGTCATCGGCAACAGTCTTTTCGTGCTTCGTCATTCCATCGGCGCGTGTATCTTCGACGGGGATCTCCGCATAAAGGTCTATTATTTTATCTGTAAAGTTCCCGCTTTCATCACGAAAACACACAATGCCTTTTTTGACGCGGGCGAATGTTCCTAATTCCGTCTTTATAATTTCGATGACTTTGCCTTCTAAATTTCTATTTATTGCTTGTGCACTGTTTAGGGTCTGGCACCAGTTCCGCCGGCACTACGCCTAACGCGTCTGCTAATTTATAGATGGTAGCCAATGTTGGCAACTTACCTTGCCTCCAATATGTAACCGTGCTTTGAGGTATTCCTACGCTATGTATGACTTCGCTGATCTTTTTCCCCCTTGCTTTGCACACTTTTTCAAACGTCTCGAAAAACATAATTATTCTCGACACTCCTTTCATTGGTTTTCGATGAATTTTTTTACATTTGTATTGACAAGTTCAATATTTTGTAGTATGATTAAACCCACAGCTAATATTAATCTTACTACTTATAAATACCGCACCAGTGCACGATGATTTGATGCGGAATTTAGTATCTCTATGGCGTTATGATACTACTAAATTCCGCACCTGTCAACATTGAATAGTGCGGAATTTTTAAGTTTGTTGTCTTGCACAAAACAAGGGGTGTTATAATGTCAAATTTATACAAAAAATTGGAGCGTTTAGCGGCACAACGTGGTATATCTGTGTATAAAGCGTGCCAAGACATGGGAATACCAATTACGTTTTATTCTGATATGAAATCGGGCAGAACTAAATCTTGTACAGTCGAGAAAGCAAAAATAATTGCTGATTATTTCAATGTTTCTGTTGACTATTTGGTAAGCGATAATTTGGAAATACCTGCCACAAAGGTACCAGTATATGGTGTCGTTCCCGCCGGTGTTCCGCTTGAAGCCATTGAGAATATTATTGATTATGAAGAAATCCCCCCCCGAAATGGCGTCGAAAGGCAAATACATTGCCTTAAAAATAAAAGGTGACAGCATGATGCCGTCTATAATAGATGGCGATATTGCTATAATACGTTTACAAGAAGTAGCTGACACCGGCGATATCGTCATCGCGATGATTAACGGTGAAGATTCTACCTGTAAAAAATTAAAAAAAGATTTAAAAGGTATCTGGCTTATGCCGTTAAATCCGGCATATGAACCAATGTACTTTACGAATGATGAAGTGGCGGAGCTACCTGTAAAGATACTCGGTGTTGTCGTTGAAACAAGGCGCACTTTTAAAAAGTTATAAAAAAAGCCCGCGATCTATCTGACCGTGAGCAGGACTATAAAATATATATCACCGGAGGTAATTAATATGTACGTGGGGTTTTCTAAAAATATAAAACATTTGGGTGGTTTGCGAATCGGCTTTCGCAAGCGGTTAAAAGGCTGGAATTTGCTATTAATGTTAATACCCATTGCAATATATTACATGATGTACTATTTATTCATCGCCATGTTTTGGAT
>Ga0134091_1001671_pt1 | contig 16775 bp, 10 predicted proteins | sample 2_5taG_FD_94451 | JGI IMG/M metagenome (GOLD analysis project Ga0134091, IMG submission 94451) | Switchgrass degrading microbial communities from high solid loading bioreactors in New Hampshire, USA - 2_5_20_6_A2 metaG | ecosystem: Engineered > Bioreactor > Semi-continuous > Anaerobic >...
ATAAGGATGGAGATAATCGCTGTAGCCTGGTATCTTTAATGCACCTAATATTCTGGGGGCTTTGGGATCCTTCAAATCTAATACAAACAGTGGGTCTACTGTCTTGAAGGTTACCATGTATGCCCTGTCTCCCATAAATCTTACTGAATAGATCTTTTCCCCGGGAGCTATATCTTCTATGCTGCCAACAATTTGCATATCTTTGTCAAGGACATAAAGGTTATTCTTTGAAGTATGTTCATCATCTCTCCATATTTCTCCTCTGGTAGTAGCTATTCGGAAATAACCTTTATGTTCATCCATTGAAAATTGATTCAGTATTTCCCCTGGCACTACGCCATTGCCGGTACATATAAGCTTGCCTTCATTCATTGTAAACTTGTAAACAACCGTTTCTTTATCTCTGTAATGATCATACTTCTCTTGGGGATTGGCAGAATCATTTATCACAGGATTATCAGGCTTTGCTTCTCTTCTTAACAATGCCACATATAGATTTTCACCTGATGCATATATATCCTGGCCTCCTCCCAAATAGGTAGATACATTAACACCCTCCTCGGGATTGCCCAGGTTTACACCCGCAACTATTAGATAGTTGGCAGATATGCAATTTGGGAAATAGGCGATTTTATCATATGGTATGTTTATAAATTCATCACCTAGGGCACTATCCTTATAGGAAGGGGTATAGTTCTCCTGGCTAGTTCTCATTATGTGATAGTAATTGAATCTTTTGCCTGATACCAGATAGAGCTTATCTTCTATTTTTCTGGAAGAAACATAGGCGCCTTCCAGCTCTATTTCTCTTGTCTTTGTTATGTTCTTTTTGTCCATTATATCGTACTCTATGAGCTTTACTGTCGTGTAAGAATAACGGGGAGGGTATATGGATATTCTTGCATCTATAGTCATGGGCCTCATAATTGGGATGCTGTTATTAGAATGGCCTATTACTACCAATCTCTCTTCATCCACATAAAGCTCCATAGGATAAAGGTTCTCTTCATCCATATCTATTATTTTTACTATCTTCATTTCATTAGATGGATATATTTTTGCGATGACTATTCTGCTATTGTTCACTTGATAAAGATATTCTCCATCTGTCTTCACCACATCTGCCTCATCTACTCCCTGAACCTGCACATTTGTGGTTGAATAATCCGCTTGACCAGATGTGACTTCGGCAGAGACACTGTTTAATAATCCAGAGGCTGCGGCCGGTGCTTCGGCTAGCTTTTTTGTAGCAGCAGCGTCAAAAGACCCCCTTATCATATCCGCTCCATCCAATAAATAGTCCTGCTCTTGATCCAGTCCCGCTTCTTTCAACAGATACTTCAGATTTTCCGCAGTGCCCACTGTAGGAAGTTCCACAGGTGTTTGCTCCATGATGGTGAAGTTCATTTTTAGATTCTGGCCGATAGCTTTGCCGCTTCTGTATTTCACATTTTTGCTTATATATAAAGTATAGTTTTCGCCTCTAATATACTCATTAATAGGTTTGATAATTATGGTCTTTCCATCTTCGCTTATACTTCTGTCTATTGGCACCTTTGATCCTTTTGAATTTTTCACATATATGTTAGTCCTATTAATGGAGTTTGCAGCAAGAGGCTCATCAAAGGGCACTTCCAATGTTTCATCATAGAAAACCTTAGTATGAGGAAGCTCCCTATATGTCTCTTCTTTAGCAAAGGCTATGGAACATAAAACCATAGAGGCTATGACCATGCAAATAATAGTATTCTTCAAGAGTTTCCCGCTGTCATGCACTTTCCACACCATCCTTTCCAAATCCTTCTTATATTTTAGACTTTAATGGATTAATGATTGTTCCCTATTTATTGCAAGAAAGCTATTCTATATAAACTTTTATAACAATCGATTATGCCTTTCTTGTAATGCAATCAGCGGAAAGTCAAAATTAAAGACAGGATATATTCCTGTCTTCAGTATATACTATTCTATATTGCTTTCATATCTGTAATCAGTTACACAATTAAAGTTTTCTTTAATAGTCCTTGGGCTCATCCAGCGAAGCAGATTGAACTTGCTGCCTGCTTTATCATTTGTTCCCGATGCTCTGGCTCCTCCAAAGGGCTGTTGCCCCACCACAGCTCCTGTAGGCTTGTCGTTTATATAGAAGTTTCCCGCACTGTGGGTCAGCTCCTCTTCCAGTTTTGCAATTATATATCTATCAGTAGCAAATATTGCACCTGTCAATCCATACGGAGAAGTTCTCTCACATATTTTTATGGTATCCTCGTAATCTTCGTCTTCGTATACATAAATTGTAATAACAGGACCAAATATTTCTTCCACCATGGTTTTAAAATATGGGTTTGTGGTAACTATAACTGTAGGCTCTACAAAATAGCCCACTGAATCATCACAATTACCGCCAATAATAATTTCAGTTTCTCTAGACTCTTTAGCATATTCGATGTATTCTTTTATGGTGTTAAATGCTTTTTGATTTATTACTGCACCCATGAAGTTGCTGAAATCTTCTACATCCCCCACTTTTATTGTTTTGATTTCTTTTATAAGTTTTTCCTTCACTTCCGGCCAGATGCTTCTTGGGATATAGGCCCTGGAAGCAGCAGAGCATTTCTGCCCCTGATATTCAAAAGCTCCTCTGATTATGGATGCAACTAATGCATCAACACGGGAAGAATTGTGAGCAAATATATAATCCTTACCCCCTGTCTCACCTACCAGCCTAGGGAATGTTCTGTATTTATCCAGATTATTGGCAACAGCTTTCCACATAGTCCTGAATACCTCTGTAGAACCGGTATAATGAACTCCTGCCAGGCTTTCATGCGACAATACTATATTCCCTATATTCCCTCCGCTGCCAGGGATAAAGTTAATTACTCCATCAGGAAGGCCTGCTTCCTGAAGAAGCTTAAATACCATGTAGGACGAATATACGGCGTCAGAAGAAGGCTTCCATAATACCACATTACCTGTTATAGCTGGTGCGGTAGCCAGGTTGCAACCTATAGCAGTAAAATTAAATGGTGATACAGCAAACACAAAACCTTCAAGAGGTCTGTATTCCATCCTGTTCCAACTGCCTTTTGCAGACATAGGTTGTTCATTATATATTTCATAAATGCATTGAGCATTATACCTCAAAAAATCTACCAATTCACAAGCCGAATCTATTTCAGCCTGAATAAAGGTTTTGCTCTGACATAGCATTGTGGCAGCATTAAGCCTTGCCCTCCAAGTAGTTGAAGCTAGCTCTGCAGCTTTCATGAAAATAGCTGCTCTATGCTCCCAGTGAAGCTTTTCCCACTGTTTTTTGGCTTCTAAAGCTGCTTGGATAGCCATTTTTACTTCTGTTTCCCCTGCCATATGATATTTGGCAATAACTTTTTTGTTATCATGGGGTATAATGCATTGACCTATATTTCCCGTCCTTATTTCCTTACCCCCGATTATCAAAGGAATTTCCAGTACTTCCTCTTTTAAAGATTTGAGTTCTTTTTTAATTTCTGTTCTTTCTTTGCTTCCCGGTAGATAATCCAAAACTTTTTCGTTTTCAAACTTCAATAATTGCGCTATAGAGTTATTCATTTTCTAGTACCCTCCAAATCTAATTAAGTCCTTTTTCTGAAAGAATCAGCATCGTAAAGGTCTCTGTGACTCCTTGAATTTTCAAAACCTCATCATGCAATAGAGTTATCTGTGCTGTTTCTTCAGCTCTTATTCTCAACATAATACACCATTGTCCAGTAATCCTTAAGCACTCTTCAATGTCCAAGCCCTTAATATCTAAACTTACTATTTCATCCATAAGACTATTGAAATCAGAAGTTTTTACACTTATAAAAACTAAAGCTCTGAGGGGCTGTCCAGCTTTGCTCCATTCTATATCTGTCTTATACCCTTTTATGACTCCTGTCTGCTCTAGTTTAGTAACTCTTTGATAAATTGCAGGTCTGGATAAGTTAAGTCTCTTAGATATTTCTTCGTGTGTAATCCTTCCCTCTTTTTCTAATACTCTCAATATTTTAATATCTATATCATCCACTAAACTCACCTCCATTTACTATTATATATTTATATAGCAATGTTTTCTACTTATAGTTATATATTTTTCATATTTTCTACTTTTCGTTATGTATATAGGTTAACGAATAATAAGAAAGCCATTAGGTCAAGTTAATATTAAGGTGGATTTATACTTTCCTATGGCTTATAAAAAAACAGGCTGCTGGAAAATTCCAGCGGCCTGTTTCTCCCTTAATTTGCAATTTGCTATTTTACAGGTCTTAGTCTTGCCGTAAAGTGTCTCAATACCTTTGGTTCATATTCTATTTCAACGCCTTTTATTTCCGATGCTTTGTCCAGTAATGCTATAAGTGAATCAGCTATATAGTCCATATGGCTGTTGGTGTAGACTCTTCTCGGTATTGTAAGTCTCATAAGCTCCATATCTGCTTCCCTCTGCTCTCCTGTCTCAGGATCTCTGCCTAATAAGAAGGAACCTATCTCGACAGCTCTTATTCCGCTTTCTATATATAGAGCATTTGCCAATGCCTGAGCTGGGAATTGGTAGTATGGAATATGAGGTAAAAACTTCTTGGCATCTACAAATATAGCATGGCCTCCAGGAGGTGTCTGAATTGGCACGCCACCATCCATAAGCCTTTTCCCCAGATACTCCATCTGGCCAATTCTATATTCCAGGTATGCTTCATCTATACCTTCATATAATCCCACAGCCAAAGCTTCTATATCCCTTCCTGACAATCCGCCATAAGTTGGGAATCCCTCATAAGGAACTACTATAGACCTTGTGCTTAAATAAAGCTCTTCATCATCCTTAATACCAACAAGTCCGCCCATGTTTACTATAGCATCCTTCTTAGCGCTCATAGTAAAGCCTTCTGCATAGGAGAACATTTCTCTAACTATCTCTTTTATGGGCTTATCTGCATAGCCTTCTTCTCTTGTCTTTATGAAATAAGCATTTTCAGCATATCTGGCAGCATCTATGAATACTCTTACACCATATTTTTTGCATATCTCACTGACTGCTCTCATGTTAGCCATGGATACAGGCTGGCCTCCTGCGCTGTTGCATGTAATAGTCATGATGAGGAAGGCAATGTTTTCTACTCCTCTAGTTTTGATGTAGTCTTCCAACTTTTCTAAATCAAAATCTCCCTTGAAAGGATGGGGTGTCGTTGTATCGAATGCCCTCTCGTGTACCAGATTTATTGCATGGCCTCCAGCCAGTTCTATATGTGCCATGGTAGTATCAAAATGCATGTTACCCAATACATCCTGGCCTTTTTTTATCATTTGAGGAAAGAAGATCTGCTCTGCCCCTCTGCCCTGATGAGTAGGGATAATGTATTTGTAGCCGAATATATCCTGGGCTGCTGCTTCTAATTTATAGAAGCTTCTGCTGCCTGCATAGGATTCGTCTCCCATCATTATTCCAGCCCATTGTCTATCGCTCATGGCTCCAGTGCCGCTGTCAGTCAACAAATCTATGAAAATATCGTCGGATCTTAATGAAAAGGGATTGTATCCTGCCCTCTCTAATGCCTTGATTCTTTCTTCTCTTGGGATAAGCCTTATGGGTTCTACCATCTTAATTTTGAAAGGTTCCGGTTTTCTCATTTTCTTACCTCCTCATAAATTACTTATTTATTTTATCAGCAAAGAGCATGCCATATTTTTATGGATTTATGTAGTCTGCAAAGGGCTAAATCAGCCAGTCATAAATGTGTTTAGAAAGGAATCTCTATGGATTGCTTAACAAATTGTATCATTATTAAACATATATGAATCTCTATTGTACTAAAATGACACATGATATCGTAAAATTCTTGCTTCATGTGTCATTTATATACAACTTATTAAATTTTGAATCTGCTCACCAATTCTTTAAGCCTTAGCGCCATTTCCTGCTGTTCTTGAGCAGACTTTACTAACTCTTCTACTGCTTCAACGCTCTCGCTTACAGTGCTATATATTTCTTCAGTACCTGCTGCTGATTCCTGAGCAATGGCGGATACATTCTGTATGGAACCACTAACTTGTTCGATAGATGCATTCATGGTTTTCACTGCAGATAGTATCTCATCAGCCATTTTATTTATGAACTCGGCATCTTTACTGTACTGCTCCCCTGTATTCATCAACAATTGGTACCTTGGTTGCATTTCATTGGATCAAAAATCAAGAACTTCACTTGAACCCATGGAGAGATTTCTGAAAGCTGCTTCTACTTTGTCTACTACATTATGTATGTTATTCACAGCTTCGCTTGACTGCTCAGCAAGCTTTCTCACTTCATCAGCAACTACCGCGAAGCCTTTCCCTGCTTCTCCTACCCTTGCAGCTTCTATAGCTGCATTTAATGCCAGAAGATTGGTCTGAGACGCAATATCTCCTATAGAATCAGCCATAACCTTTACTTCATCAACTACCTGACCTTGCTCTATAGCTTTTTTGATTACTTCATATTTTTCTTTATAAAGTGCATTGCCTCTTTCCATAGCTTTAGCTGACTCATTTTTTATTGCAATAGCTCTTTCATGAATTTCTTGCGAAGATTTTTTCGCTTCTTCTGCTTTAGTTTCAAGGTGAATTGCAGCACTTGAGATTTCTTCCGTAAAAGCATTAACCTCTTCAGTGGTAGCACTCAGCTCCTCTGCCCCTCCTGTTATTTCTTCCACTGAATGATTTATTCCTTTCATTCTCGTAGCAACTTCTTCAACTGTAGTTTCAAGTTTCTGAGTTTCGCTTGATACTACTTCTGTTGTGTCGTTTACTTCAGAAATAAGGCTTCTAAGATTGGAAATCATTTTATTAAAGGCTATGCCTATTTTACCTACTTCATCTTTGCTTTTTATCTGTAATTGTGAGGTCAAATCGCCTTCATTATTGGAAAGTTCCGTCATCTTGTTAGATATATCAGCAAGTCGGGAGATTTTTTTGTTTAGAATAATAAAAGTGAAGAGTACAAATACCACAAGCAATGATGAAGTTATTACAATTATCATAAATAGAAAGTCTGTTTGAACCATTATTTCTGAAGTGTAGACTTTAGCTTCTTCATTTATTTTTCCTTCAAATAATTCTAGATATTCCATCATTGTAGTTTTACTTGCTTCATAGCCTGAATTGGTTACCAGAAATTCAGCCATTTCTTTGTCTTTATTTTCGTATGCCTCAAGAGCTTTCATTTCAGCCTTAGTAAGGTTATTAGAAACAGAAATGGCGTTTTCCAAATAATTCATGCTTTCTTTGGAGACATTTAATTCTTTGATTCTGTTTAATATGCTTTCTACAGTTTTGGTTTCGTTTATCTCTTTTAAATAGTTGTTATAGCTTACTTCCAGGCCAAACTGAACATAGGCTTTAACTTGATCTGTCTTATATTCTGTAACCTCTATCAGTTCAGAAGCCAAATCTCGCATTTCAGCTTGTCTGCTTACAGCATTTCGTTCTTTCTCAATGCCTGTATTAAAGTAGTATATACTGGTGCCCGTTAATAAAGCTAGAATAATAAATATAAATCCCATGACTTTTAATAATTTTGAGATGTTCAGAATAAGCACCTCCTACATGGTAATTATTACTACATAGTTTATCATAAAAATACATAAAACGCCATATTTAGATAAATAATGTTAAAAATCGTAAATATTGAACTATCATGAAATCACTTTATATTATACTTCTCCATCTTCCTATATAGGGCTGCTCTAGATATATTCAAAGTTTCTGCTACCTTTGACTTATTTTTATATTTCTCCATGGCTTTTCTTATAGCATCAGCTTCTATTTCTTCCATGGTGGGAAAGTGATCCTGGTATTGCAGATTGAGCTGGCTGCTGCTTTTTGGATCCTGCTCTGTCACATAGAGAGGAAGATCCTTTTTAGAAATGATTCCATCCTCATCCATTACCACGGCTCTTTCGATTATATTCTCCAGTTCCCTTATGTTGCCGGGATAATCATAGTTATTAAGTATCTTTAGAGCATCCTCTCCTAATCTCACATCTCTTCCCGTTTTTTTGCCCATCTTGCTGAGCATGTTGTCTATATAATATATGATATCTTCTTTCCTCTCCCTCAAAGGCGGAATAAATATCTTTATTACTTCAAGCCTGTAATACAAATCTTCTCTGAACTTGCCTGCAGCAACCAAGGCTCTCAGGTCCTTGTGGGTTGCAGCTATAATCCGCACATCCACAGGAAGCATCTTATTGCCTCCTATTTTTATGATTTCTTTGTTTTGGATCACCCTCAGTATTTTTGATTGAAGAGCGATATCCATATCACCTATTTCATCCAGCAAAAGAGTTCCGCCGGCTGCCATTTCAAAAAAGCCCGGATGTCCACCTTTTTTTGCTCCTGTAAAAGCCCCTTCCTCATAACCGAAAAGTTCACTTTCCAACAGATTAAAGGGTATAGAAGCACAATTGACAGCCAGAAAAGGCTTGTCCTTTCGGGGACTGTTCTTGTGCACAAACCTTGCCAATACTTCTTTGCCCGTTCCGCTTTCTCCCTCTATAAGAAGGTTTGAGTCAACCATGCTAGCCTTTAGGGCATATTTCATAACTTCCCTCATGGCCTGGCTCTTTCCTACCACCAGATCGCTCTTATTCTCATTTACTTCCTGCAGTTTCCCATAAAGCTGCTTTATGGTGGTGTTGGCATATTCCAGCTTGTCATTGAGTTGCTTTATCTCGGTTATATCTCTGAATATGGATATGACGCCAATGATCCGTTCACCATCCAGTATAGGTACTATATTTGATATGACGGTGGCGTCAAATACATGGGTGGTTATATCTACTAATTTTTTACCTGTTTCCAATACTCCAAGCATGCCAGAATCAGGCACCACATCCTGCACATGCTTGCCCAGAAAATAGCTTTTCTCTTTCTTGGTTATCCTGGTATTGGAGTTGTTTACATAGACAACAATACCTCTATGGTCTATTATGGATATACCATCATGGAGGCTTTCCAATATGAATTCTTTATCCTTTATTATCCTTTCCAGCTTGCCCATAGCATCACCTGCTATATAGTTTTTTTATTAGTATAGTATATGGAAGATAGGATGTCTATTGAGTTCCCTTTGCTATTCTAAACCAGCATGTTTCATATTTGTCTATAATGATTCCTTAACTATTAAAAATAATCGGGGTGTTGACTGATAAGATCTTTACGAGCCTGTTTGTTTCATTTCTCCACGTATGTGGCTCTGTAGCCTTATAATGAGCACTGTCTCCAGGATACAAAATATACTCTTCATCGTTGTAATACAAAGTCAGTATTCCTTCCAGCACATAAATAAATTCCTCACCAGTATGTGGAGATTTAGCTGGAGCACCCTTATCATCTCCCGGTAAAATTGTTACCAACATGACTTCTATGTTTCTATCTTTCATATCCCCTGACAGGTTAGATAAAATGTAGCTATAGTTTTCATATTGAAAGGATTCTTGCTCATAGCTTCTTAATACCAGTGAACGATTTTTTTTGGGAGGTGCGAAGAATACGGACAAATCTGTATCTAAAGCATCAGCTATGCTCTTTAAGGATAAGATAGCTATAGAGGTTAATCCTCTTTCCACTTGTGACAAAAATCCAACTGATAGACCTGTCTTTTCACTTAAATCCTTAAGTGTCATTCCTTTTGAATTTCTAATATCATTTATTTTTTGACCTAATTCTTCCTTCATATGCTCACCTCTCATAATATTATGTGAAATTTCTCTTTTCATAAGTCTATAGCACTTTCTTTCTTGATAAAGTTACAAAATATTATAATTTTATCTGCGACATAGATAAAATCGTAAAAATTTTTGTTTTTTTCTGAATATTATATTAACTACATTTATTCTATATAAGATTGAAAAATCCTTTATTTTTTAGTAATGCTAAATCTTTTTTTATTTAATTTTATATATATTTAATACGCGAAATATTTTCGTAAAATTATATATCAACCAAAAAGCCTCTTAGATATAATATAACTATACCTAAGAGGCTTTTTTAACTATTTATAACTGTTAAAATCCCTGGTGTTCTGTTCTTGTTATAATCTCATTTTGCAGTGCTTCTCCCAAATCATTGAAATAATCGCTGTAGCCTGCAACACGAACTATAAGATCTCTGTAGTATTCCGGGTGTTTTTGTGCATCTCTTAAAGTATTGGCATCCACAACGTTAAACTGTATGTGATGTCCATCCAGTTTGAAATAGGTTCTAACAAACTGCACCCATTTATCCAGCGCCTCATCACTGTTAACTACACTGGGTGAAAACTTCTGATTGAGCAATGTGCCGCCGGTTCTGATGTGGTCCATCTTGCTGGCTGATTTTATAACCCCTGTAGGACCTTTTCGATCTGTTCCCTGCACAGGTGATATTCCTTCGGATTGAGGCATTCCTGCCTTTCTTCCATCAGGGGTAGCACCTGTAACCTCTCCAAAGTAAACATGGCAGGTGGTGGGAAGCATATCTATTCTATAGGTTCCTCCGCAAACAGTAGGTCTGCCATTGACTTCATTGTAATATGCATCGAAGGCTTTCTTCATGATTTCATCTGCATAGTCATCATCATTGCCGTATCTTGGTGTCCTATTGAGAAATAGTTGGCGTATATTCTCCCTTCCCTCAAAATTATTGTCCAATACCTCCAGCATTTCTTTCATGGTAAGTCTCCTATCATCAAATACATGTTTTTTTATGGATGACAGGCTGTCTGTCAAGGTGCCTATGCCTACCCCTTGGATATACCTTGTATTATATCTAGCTCCTCCTGCATTGTAGTCCTTACCCCTCTTTATACAGTCATCAATAATTATGGAGAGGAAAGGACATGGCATTTGATCAGCATATAGCTTCTCTATCACATTGTTGCCTCTTATCTTTATATCTATGAAATGATGCATCTGCTTTTTGAATGCCTCAAACAAATCTTCATAGGTTTTAAATTCTGCCGGGTCGCCGGTTTCCATTCCAATCTTCTTGCCGGTTCTTGGGTCTACTCCGTTATGAAGTGTTATTTCAAGAACCTTAACCAAATTGAAATAACCCGTCAGTATATAGGCTTCTTTTCCGAAGGCTCCTGTCTCCACACAGCCGGAAGTTCCTCCACATCTTGCATCTTCTACGGATTTACCTGCTCTCAGCATTTCCTGTACCACCACATCAGCATTGAATATGGAAGGCTGTCCAAAGCCTGTGGCAACTATTTTCAAAGCTCGCTTCAGGAATTTGTCCGGATTCTTCTTGCTCAGCTGTACATTGGAGCTGGGCTGAAGGAGTCTCATCTCTTCTATGACATCCAATATCATATATGTCATATCATTTACTCCATCAGAACCATCCTTGGTCAATCCTCCGGTATTGATATTGGCAAAATCCGTATAGGTGCCGCTTTCCTTTAGAGTAATACCAACCTTCGGAGGTGCCGGCTGATTATTGAACTTTATCCAGAAAAGCTGCAATAATTCTCTGGCCTGTTCTTCTGTCAATGTACCATCCTCAATTCCTTTCTTATAGAAGGGATAGAGATGCTGATCCAGTCTGCCCGGGTTAAAGGAATCCCAAGTGTTTAGCTCAGTGATGACACTTAAGTGAACGAACCAATACATCTGAAGGGCTTCCCAGAAATTTCGCGGTGCATGAGCAGGTACATGATCACAAACTTCAGCAATTTGAAGCAGTTCTTTCTTTCTCTTTTCATCCTTTTCTGCCTTTGCCAATTCTCTGGCCTTCTCTGCATGCCTTTTTCCGAAGGTAATAATGGCATCACAGCATATTGCCATGGCTTTTAATTCCTCATGTTTTGCATAGGCTTCAGGGTCATTCAGGAAATCCAGCTTCTCTATTTCTTCCTCAATTTCCTTCTTGAAGTCCAAGAATCCCTTGTGATATATCTTATCGTCAGCAACAGTGTGTCCTGGAGATCTCTGCTCCATAAATTCAGTGTATATTCCTGCTTCATAGCAGTCCTTCCATTCCTGGGTCATATTATTGAGGATGAGGTCCCTCATTGCTCTTCCCTCCCAGAAGGGTATTATTTCGTCTCTTTGTATCTCCTTTGTTTCTTCAGATACTTTAAAAAATACTTTTTCTCTTTTATCAATTACTTCAAAATCCTGAATGGTATGACAGCATAATTCAGGATAAGTGGGTGTAGCCTTAGGTTCAGGTCCTCTCTCTCCTACTATTAATTCATTATCATTTATGCATATAGTCTTGTTTTCGCATAATTCCTTAAAGACTAATGCTCGAAGCACCGGAATAGAAACCTTTCCCTGATATTTTTTGTAAGCCCTTGTAACAATCTGAGCTCTTTCGATAGACATGGTTGGTACTGCGTCCAAACTTTGCTGTCTTAAAGTCTTTACTCTTTCATTCATAACACTAACCCCCTATCTTTACTTTAAATCCATATGTCATAAGCTTTTGAGCTATTTCTTTCATTCTCTCATCTGATGGAGCCTTTAAGTCGGCCAGGCCGTATTTCTTGTTTAGTCTTTTATATTTTTCCATAGCAATATTGTGATAGGGCAGAACATTTATTTGCTCAATGCCCCTTAACCCAGAGAGAAATCTGCCTATGGACTCCAAGTTGTCATCATCATCATTTATACCTGGGATTATAGGTATTCTGATAAAAATCCTCTTGCCCAAATTTATCAACTCTTTAAGATTGTCTAATATTATTTCGTTGGATCCACCTGCATATTTCTTGTGTTTTTCATTATCCATCAGTTTTAAATCATAGAGAAGCAGATCTATATATTTGCTTAATTCTATAATTATATCTCTTTGTACAAAACCGCTGGTATCAACCGCTGTGTGTATATCCTTCCTGTGGCAGCTAATGAGCAGTTCTTTCAAAAAGGCCGGTTGCATAAATGGTTCTCCTCCTGAAAAGGTCACTCCCCCACCGGATTCTTCATAGAAAGGTTTATCCTTTTCAATTTCCTTCACGACCTCTTCCACGTTCATATACTCTCCCGCCATCTCCATGGCACCTGCATAGCAAACCTCGGCACATTGACCACAGTTTGTGCATTTAGTCATATCATATATGATTTTGCTTTCTCTTATAATAATTGCACCTGTAGAACAAACTTTGGCACAGCTACCACAGCCTATGCATCTATCGGAAAATCTTATCAGCTGTGGTTTGGACATCTGGCTCTCCGGATTATGGCACCACAGACATCTCAATGGGCATCCTTTCATAAATACCGTTGTCCTTATACCTGGTCCGTCATGAATTGAATATTTCATTATATTAAATATACAGCCTTCCACTTTATCACCTCTATGTGAAAACATAGCAAATATAATGCCATCTTTTTTATAAGTCATGGAAAGCATAAACTACATCAGTTTAGACTTTCCGTCATGAATTAAAAAAACAACCACGGTACGAATTTTGGTACTATGGTTGTCTTATATTATTAATTATGTACTGTTTATGATACCAGGCTAATCTTTATAATCACATTTAATACCCAATCTCTTCAGTTTCCCATGAAGAGTTTGCTTTGGTATCTTAAGAGCCCTGGCAGCCCTTGCACAATTCCCACCCGCTTCTTCAATAGCTGATATAATCAAGGATTTTTCATATTCAGCCACCGCGCTCTTAAGTCCCATATCTTTAGGTATTTCCCCTATGGGATATTTTATATATGATGGACTTTGCCCTAGTATATTATAATTTTGTAAATCTTTTAATTCGATATAATCTCCATCGGAAAAGTTCATGGCGCTCTCCACAGTGTTTTCTAATTCCCTCACATTTCCAGGCCATTCATTGTCAAGGAATCTCTGTTGGACTTCCTTTGTCACACCTTTAATGTTTTTGCTCATTTTTCTATTAAGAACATTGATGAAATGATTTGTCAATAATGGTATGTCCTCTTTTCGCTCTCTCAGAGGCGGCACATGGAGGTATATTACATTGAGCCTATAGAATAAGTCTCGTCTCATCAGATTTTGCTCAAGCATTACATTAGGGTCCATGTTGGTAGCGGCTATTATTCGCACATTCACATCTTTTGTAGTAGAACTTCCTATCCTTCTTATAACTCCATCTTGAATGACTCGAAGAAGCTTTGATTGAAGCTCCAGATTCATCGAATTTATCTCATCAAGGAAAAGAGTTCCTCCATCAGCTAGTTCAAATATCCCCGGTCTGTCCTTTGCTCCTGTGAAGCTGCCCTGAGCTGTTCCAAATAATATACTCTCCAGAAGGTTCTCCGGCAGTGCAGCACAATTTTGGGCTATGAATGGCTTTTCCCTTCTATTGCTTAAGTTGTGAATGGATTGGACGATGAGTTCCTTGCCTGTACCTGTTTCACCATAAATAAATACAGGGGACCCGCTGTTTGCAAGCTTTCTTATCCTGTTTTTCAGCTCTACCATCGATCTGCTTTCGCCCACAATATCATTAATGGTATACTGGGTGCCGTTTGAGATTTTATTATTCTTCCCTGATTTTTTTGAATATAGCTCATTTTGCAGCATAAGTATTTTCTCAGACAACTCTCTCATATTTGTAAGGTCTTTGAATATTTCAAAGGCCCCCACCAGTTCTCCATCTTCATATATTGGCACGGTAGTGGTTATTATTGAGACGCTTTTCCCTTTATAATTGATATAGTTCTGAACTTCATTTATTACAGGTTTCCCAGTAGTAATGACTTTATAAAATGTACTGGTGTTGCTATCTAAATGAGGAAAAACTTCAAATAGTTTTTTCCCTATAGCTTCATCAGAATCAAAACCTGTTATCTCCGTAGAGGCTGGTTTGTAATAAGTAATGGTAAAATCTTTATCCAAAACTATTATGCCCTCCTCTAACCATTGCATAATAAGATTCTTAACATTGTTTTGATCCATAGCGAAGCCCCCTTAAAAACATTATGGCAAAATTTCCTTGTAACTAAAATATATCATAAATTTGCATCTAACCAATTTATCTATACTCTTTTGCCAATTCAACATAATGAAGAGCAGTTTCTATTATACTTTTTCTGTCTTCTTCACTCAATTCTCTCACAATCTTGGCTGGTGTACCCATAACCATTGAGTTGGAAGGTATCTTTTTGTTTGGTGGCACTAAGGCTCCCGCTCCTATTATCACATTATCGCCTATTTCAGCCCCATCTAAAACTATGGCTCCCATTCCGACGAGAACATTATTGCCTACTTTGCAAGCATGGACGATAGCTCCATGACCAGCAGTAACATAATCTCCGATTATGGTAGGATGGGTATCGTTAATATGGATGGTGCAGTTGTCCTGTATATTGGTGTTTTCTCCTATGGTTATATAATTTCCGTCACCCCTTACAACTGTACCAAACCATATGCTGGAGTTCTTGTTTATCTTTACTCTGCCGATAACTGTAGCGTTTTCTGCTATAAAGCAGCTATCATGGATATCTGGTTTATTTCCCTTGTATTCTATGATCATATGTACCCTCCTGTAATGTATGTTTATATTTAAAATATAGCATATATATTAATTTCGTCCAATATTATCATTGAACAATAAACCTATAGAGTTACCTTCGATGAATGCTTCGCACCACGAGACTCTGGGGACGGTTGTCTCATCAGATTTTAATCTTCAGGTATTCTATCAGCTCTTCCATAGCTATTGTTTCCTCTTTGCCGTTTTCCATATCCTTCAGCTTAACACTTTGGGCTTTTAATTCTTCTTCTCCCAGAATTATGACATAGGGAATTCTTTCTTTATTGGCATAATCAAGGCTCTTTTTCAGCTTCCTACCTGTCATTTCAATATCTACATAAAATCCATTTGTTCTAAGCTTCTGGGCTAGCTTCATTGACTCAACTTCAGTTCCCATGGGAATCAGGTAAAAATCAATGGGAGATCTGAAGCTTTCTTTGTTCTGCATGGATAAGGCAGTGTATATGACATCAAGACCAAAGGATATTCCCACTGCCGGGTATTCTATGCCATTGTCCAAAAAGCCTCCAATTATGCGATCGTACCTTCCGCCACCTCCAAGGCTGGAGGTTATGCTTCCATCACAAAGGAATATTTCAAACACTGTACCGGTATAAATCTCCAGACCCCTTGCCAGGAAAGGATTCAATCTGGTCTTTGATGCTATTCCCATGGCATCCAAATAGGCTCCAAGCTCCTCCAGTTCCTTAACACCCTCAGCCATGACTTCATTGTTGCAATTGTTTTTATAGTATTCCAATGGATTATCAGTGCCCTTCTTCAATACTGAAAGCAGCTTCTCTATGGCTTCATCTTCGATGCCTTTTTCTATAAGCTCCTGTCGTACTCCATCCTCTCCAATCTTCTCTATCTTGTCTAAGGATAGTATCACATCATTTACCATTTCCTTGTCCACATCAGCGCTCATTATGATGCCGGACAGAAGCTTGCGATTATTGTATGAAACATAGATATCTAATCCAAGCTTATCAAAGACTTCTACTGCCATAGCAATGTATTCAGCATCTGCCATGACGGATTTAACTCCTACCATGTCCACATCGCACTGAGTGAATTCACGATTTCTGCCTGTTTTCACCGGGCCATCCCTGAAAACCTTGCCTATCTCATATCTTTTAAAGGGAAGCCTCAGATTGGGGTTCATGCCTACTACCTTTGCAAAGGGAACCGTCAGATCGTAGCGGAGAGCGATTTCTCTGTCTCCCTGATCTGTCAGTTTATATACTTCCTTGAGGATTTCTGCCCCTCCCGC
>Ga0134091_1001690_pt1 | contig 16608 bp, 20 predicted proteins | sample 2_5taG_FD_94451 | JGI IMG/M metagenome (GOLD analysis project Ga0134091, IMG submission 94451) | Switchgrass degrading microbial communities from high solid loading bioreactors in New Hampshire, USA - 2_5_20_6_A2 metaG | ecosystem: Engineered > Bioreactor > Semi-continuous > Anaerobic >...
AGAAAACTGAAAAGCAGCAGATTATTGAAGGATTAGAAGATGCCTATAAGGACTGGCAACAAAAGGAAGAATATTTCAAGTGGGTAACAGATCCAGATTTGATCGACTATTCCATATATGCAATTAAGGCTTCCAAGATAAAGTACTCCTATTTTTTAAAAAAGGCAAAAGAGATGGGAAATAAGTAATATTTATACGCCATGTCCATTATTATATAATAAAAAATAATAAAGGGGGAATATTAAATGGATATAGGCGTAGTTTTAGCCTTTTTAGCAGGGCTTTTTTTATTATATGTTTTGGGAATGGTGTTGGTAATACCTATAAAGCTGATAATCAAGCTTATAATCAATGGAGTTTTAGGCGGCATACTGCTGTTGATATTCAACTTCATAGGAGGTTTTTTTGGGATAAATATAGTAATCAATCCACTTACGGCAGTGATTGTAGGGATCTTGGGAATACCAGGCATTATCCTATTGGTCCTTTTGCAGTTTATACTTTAACATATAGGAAAAATTTGTTTATGGCATTTGCAAATAAGAAAAATATTTGCTATAAATTATAGTATAAGGGACAACAAATTTAAATAAGGAGGGAAAAATCATGGCAGCTATTAAACTCCAAGTAGAGGCAAGAACTGTACTTGGGAAGAATGAAGCAAACAGACTGCGTAGAGCTGACATGATACCAGGAGTTTTATATTCAAAAGGAGAAGAGACAAGACATATTAAAGTTAGCAAAAAGGCTCTTCAAAAAGTGTACAGAACTGCAGGTACCGCTAGTCTAATCGATTTAGAACTAGATGGGCAAACTATTCCGGCCATAATCAAAGAACTTCAAATACACCCCGTCAAAAACCAGTACATGCACGTAGATTTCCAAAAGGTTAAGATGGATGAACCTGTAAAAATAACTGTTCCAATCGTATTAGTAGGAAAAGAAAACATTAGAATACAGCCTTCCGTATTAATGCAACAATTAGACGAAATTGAAATCGAATGCTTACCTAAGTATATTCCTGAAGCTGCAACAGCAGATGTATCAAATATTAACTTTAACACTCCAATTTATGTTTCCGATCTAAATGTCTATAAAGATGAAAATATAACAGTCTTAAGAGAACCCGATGAATTAGTAGCCAACTTAATAATGCCAACTGAACAGGAAGAAACTGAAGAAGAAGTGGATGCTGGAGATGTTCCATTAGTAAGTAAGGATAAGGATGAAGATGAAGAATAAAAGCAGATAGGTTTAAGCCTATCTGTTTTTATTTATAGAAATTAGGTGAACTTTTAGCGGAATTGGGTTAAAATGTAATTAACAAGTTAAATATTTATAACTAAAAGGGAGTGATATAATGGGAAAAATAATGGCCGGTTATCTGTTTCCCCATCCTCCTATTATAATAGATGAAATAGGTAAAGACGAAAGGCTAGCTGCCATAAAGACCATTGAAGGAACAAAAAAATTAGCTGAGGATATAAAGGAAAAATCACCTACTACTATAATTGTAGTAACTCCTCATGGCCCTTTATTTAGAGATGCCATGGCCATATCGGTAGAAAAGGAATTAAAAGGAGACTTTGGGGACTTCGGAAATAGCAGTGTAAATTTCACCTTTGAAAACAATTTGGAATTGGTAAAGGAGATTATATATAGATGTTCTAAAGAGAATATTTTAATAGCAAAGATTGACAAAAAAATGGCCAAGTCCTATCATATAAGCCATCAGCTGGACCATGGTACCTTAGTTCCTTTGTACTTTGTAAACCAGGAATATAATGACTACAAACTTGTTCACATAACCTATGGGCTTTTATCTCCTCAGGACTTATTTAAGTTTGGAAATATAGTTCAAGAAGCAGTTTTGAAATCCGATGAAGATGTGGTATTCATAGCCAGTGGAGACCTATCCCATAGGCTGTCAAAAGAAGGGCCTTATGCCTATTCTCCTTACGGGCGGGTATTTGATGAAAAACTGGTAGAATTGCTAAAAGCAGCTGATTTTGAAGGAATATTGTCCTTTGATTTAAACTTAGCTGAAAATGCAGGCCAATGTGCTCTTAGGTCTTTAATGGTAATGGCGGGATTCTTGGATGGATATAAGTTAGAGTCAGAAATACTATCCTATGAGGGACCCTTTGGAGTAGGATATTGCAATGGGAAATTTACACCAGTTAAAAGGGATGAAACAGCAAAAGTCTATGAAAACCTCATGAGAAAGGAAAGAGAAAGGATTGAAAAAATAAGGGAAAATGAGGATCCTTATGTAAGGTTAGCTAGAAGAAGTCTAGAGTACTATGTAAAATATAATAAAAAGCTAGAAGTTCCAGAGGACTTGGATGATGAATTCATCAACACCAGAAGTGGAGTTTTTGTATCCATAAAGAAAGATGGAATGTTGAGGGGATGTATTGGTACTATTGAGCCAGTTAGAAACAATTTGGCTGAGGAGATAATTGAAAATGCCATAAGTGCTGGTACAAGAGATCCTCGATTTGAACCGGTTTCTGAAGAGGAACTGCCCAAACTTGTCTATTCAGTAGATGTGTTAAAGGAACCAGAGCCTGTTTCATCCATAGATGAATTGGATCCTAAAAGGTACGGTGTAATAGTATCCAAAGGATTTAGAAGGGGTCTATTACTGCCTAATTTGGAAGGAGTGGATACTGTAGAGGAGCAAATAAAAATAGCTCTTAGTAAAGCCGGTATAAGGGAAGATGAAGACTATAATATAGAACGGTTTGAAGTTATTAGACATTTTTAGGGGGTTTCACAATGGAAGCTATGTATTATGAAAAAAAGGATGATAAGGTGGTAATATGTAAGCTCTGCCCTCATGGCTGTACTATAAAAAATCAACATGTGGGAATTTGTAAAGTACGTAAAAATATTGATGGGATTTTAGTTTCTTTAAGCTATGGAAAGATTGCATCCTTAGCTTATGACCCCATAGAGAAAAAGCCTCTATATCACTTTTACCCTGGCAGTAAAATACTATCCATAGGCAGCTATGGGTGTAATCTAGACTGTGATTTCTGTCAGAATTGGGAGATATCACAGAGAAAGCCTATGACACTGGAAATGGAAGATGAGGACCTATTGTTAGTAGCAAAATCTAGAGGTTCCATTGGCATAGCTTATACCTATAATGAACCTACCATCTCCTTTGAATATATTTTCCACATAAGCAAACTAATAAAAGACCGGGGATTGAAAAATGTGTTGGTTACCAATGGATATATAAATCCAGAGCCTTTAAAAGAGCTGCTACCTTATATAGACGCCATGAATATAGATTTAAAATCAATAAATGGCGATTTTTACAAGAAATTATGTAAAGGAAGACTGGAACCTGTAATGAAAACTATTGAATTGGCAGCTGAATATACCCATGTGGAGATTACCAATTTGATAATCGATGGGTTAAACAGTTCTGAAGATGAAATTGATAATTTAGCTAAATGGATATCAGAAATAGATAAGAGCATTCCTTTACATTTAACAAAGTACTATCCAGCATACAATATGGATTTACCTCCTACAAGCTATGATACTCTTATGAAAGCTAAGGAAATAGCTAAAAGACATTTATATTATGTATATATAGGCAATGTGGCGGGTATTGACAATAATACCTACTGTCCTCAATGCTTTAGTGAACTGGTAAACAGGTCTACTGTAGGACAGGTTGTAGGAATTAAGGATGGAAAATGTTTAAATTGTGGCTATAAAACAAATATAGTTTATTGAAATTAATCAACTTCTTGGCAAGCACAAAACAAAAATTTAGTGAATAATATATAAAAAAGATGACAATAATTTGTTAAAAAGGTGCCGAGGAGTTGATGGCATGTACTGTGATATATGTAATTTAAAAACGGAGAAGACAATAGAATTGCTCGGGTCTCATATATGTGAAAACTGCTTTCAGGAAATAGCCAATGCTTCTGTTTACAGTGAAGATTACGATTATTATAAGGAAATAGTAAAAGGGATATTGAAAAATTATAAATATGAGAGACTCATTGTAAACCCTGTGGAATAGACAGGGTTAAGTTTTTTGTAATCCATATATATAGCCAGCTTTCCATTTTCGGGATTTATTATATAATTAATATAAAACCTATTGGATAAAGGATGATAAACATGAAAACACCCATATTGAATAAGCTTATGGAGATTATGGATAAAGAGAGGGTTTCCTTCCATATGCCAGGGCATAAAGGAAAAAGTACCTTGGTACAGTGGGAGAAGTTAATTCCATATATAGATACAACTGAGCTTCCTGGATTGGACAACCTTCACGATCCTACAGGCATAATAAAGGAAAGCCAATATTTAGCAGCAAAGACCTTTGGAGCGAAAAAGACCTTATATTCTGTTAATGGAACTACTGGCGGCATGTATATAGCCTTGGCTACGCTGACAAGGCCAGGAGATAAGATACTAATCCAGAGAGAGTGCCACAAATCTGTGTATAATGGCGCTATTCTAAATAAGCTTAAGACAGAATATATATATACTAATTATAATAGGAAACATGGCTTGTATACTGGCATAGACCCAATGGAAATTGAGAGCAAATTAAGAAATGATCCAACTATAAAAGTAGTTGTTATAACCTATCCCAATTACTATGGAATATGCTCTCATATAGAGAAGATTGCAGAAATAGTCCACAGACATAATAGGATGCTGATAGTTGATGAAGCCCATGGCAGCCACTTTATATTTTCCAAAAAGATGCCTTTGCCATCCCTTAAGGCGGGAGCAGATATAGCAGTTCAGAGCATCCACAAGACTTTGCCCAGCTTTACCCAAACATCCATGATACATGTAGGAACAGATGGGGTAAATATAGAAAAATTAAATGAAATGTCAAGCTTGTATCAGACTACCAGTCCATCCTATTTATTCATGGCCTCCCTTGAGCTGGCAAGGGCATATATGGAAGGGGAAGGAAAAGAAAAGCTGAATGAAAATATAGAACATATATATAGCCTTATAGAATCCTTAAAGTCCGTAGACAAGGTGAAAATATTTACAGGAGATGAGGATGATAGCACTATTTATTACAGAGATATAACTAAGATATTGCTAGGCATAGAAGGGTTAACTGGTACCCAGTTGAGCAATATACTCATGGACCATTATGGAATATATATGGAGATGTCAGATTTTAACTATTCTTTGGCTCTCACCAGTGTCATGAATGAACCCGACGACTTCAAAGAGCTGCTATATGCAGTTAAGGATATAGCCAGCAGAGTATCAGAAAAACCAAAAACTCATGAAGAGCCTTTTATACCAAAGCCCATAATAGAACTGCCTATATATGAAGCTTATTACTCTAACAAAGAAGAAGTTAGCTTAAAGGACAGCATTGGAAGAATATCTTCCACTTTTGTAATACCTTATCCGCCAGGAGCTCCCATCATATGTCCTGGAGAGCTGATTACTAAGGAATTAATAGATTACATTCAATTTGCATTGGATAAGGGTATAGAAATTATAGGGCTTATAGGCTATAATAGAGGAAAGATACAAGTAGTTAAATAGAAGAAGGGAATGAAAAACATTGAAAGGAGTATTTATAGCCTTTGAAGGACCAGACGGTTCTGGAAAAAGTACCATGATAAAGATGGTGGCTAAACACCTTCAAGATATGAAGATAGATTTTATTGAAACTAGAGAACCTGGAGGGACTAAAATAGGAGAGAATATAAGGCGTATTCTATTGGATAACAGGAACAAAGGCATGTTTCCAGAAACTGAAGCCCTTTTATATGCAGCTTCCAGGGGACAGCATTTAATGGAAAAGATACTGCCAGCCATAGAGGAAGGCAAGATAGTTTTATGCGATAGATTTTTGCTCTCCAGCTTAGCCTATCAAGGAGTGGGTAGAGACTTAGGAATTGAGAAAGTGATGATGATAAACGATTTTGCCATAAAGGGAACAAGACCCCATTTGACTTTATTCTTCCATGTGGACCCTACTACTACTCTCTTAAGGAAGACTAATAAAAGGGGAGGAGATAGATTAGAAAGGGAAGGGGAGTCTTTTCATAAAAAAGTATATGAAGGATATATGAAGCTGATTGAAACCTATTCGGATAACATAAGGATAGTGGACGCCACAAAATCTAGAGTGGAAGTATTTGAGGAAACCAAGAATTACATTGATAATTTCCTAAAAGGGAGGGGCATAATATGAAACTTGTAGTTGCCATAGTTCAGGATCAAGATGCATCTAATCTTGTAGATGACCTTACTGACAATGAATTTAGCGTAACAAAACTAGCTTCAACAGGAGGTTTTTTAAAAGCAGGCAATACTACTTTGTTAATAGGAGTAGAGGATGATAAGGTAGATGATGTGTTGAGGATAATTGAAAACAACTGTAAAACTAGAACTATGACCACTTCTTTGCTGTCAGTATCCATGCCTGCAGATGCTTATATACCTTATCCACTAGAAGTAAGGGTAGGAGGAGCAACTGTGTTTATTCTCAATGTGGAAAAACACATTAGGGTTTAATAGGGGGGATATTGATGAAGTTGATAATTGCCATAATACAAGATGATTTCTCCAGCCGTGTCATCAAAAGCCTGACAGAAAATAAATACATGGCTACAAAATTATCTTCTACTGGAGGCTTTTTAAAATCAGGCAGTACCACATTGTTGATAGGAGTAGAAGATGAAGAAGTGGATAATGTTGTAAATATAATAAAAGAACAGTGTAAGGACAAGAGAGTAACTAAAGGCAGAGATGAAGTAATAGTAGGTGGAGCAAATCTGTTCATACTGGATATGTACGGATATAATAAGATGTAGTTAAGGTGGGTAATATGGATTTTAATGATATAATTGGACACGAAAGAGAAATAGACATACTGAAAAATGCTATAAAGACCAATCGCATATTTCACTGCTATCTGTTTACAGGAGAAGAATCCTTGGGCAAGAAGTTGGTGGCCTTAGCCTTTGCAAAGACTTTGCTGTGCAAAAGTGAGGATTCACAGCCTTGTAATAGGTGCAGTTCATGTTTGAAATTTGATAGTTTTAACCATCCCGACTTTGAACTTATAGAACCTGAAAAGGGATTGATTCCAAAGAACAAAATTGATGATTTGATAAAATCCATGGCCATAGCTCCATTGGAAAGCAAAAGAAGAATTATCATAATAGATGAATGTGAAAAAATAGGCATAGAAGCTCAAAATGAACTCCTCAAGACTTTAGAGGAACCACCCCTTTATGTGAATATAATACTCATTACTTCCAATGCCAACAGCCTTATACCTACGATATTATCCAGATCTCAAATAATAAAATTTTATCCTGTAGATAATAGAAAAATTGTTAAACTTCTAAAGGAAAAGTACAATAAGACCTCAGAAGAAGCCAATTTCATAGCTCATTTTACTAAGGGATCTGTAGGTCAATCCATAAGCTTGAGCCAATCGGAAGATTTTTTCAATTTGAGAGAGGATACCATAAACACAATCCATAAATTACTAACTGGAGATAGAATAAGCCTTATTAATTCAGTAAACTTCTTTATGGAAAACAAGGATTCTATAAATAAAATAATGGATATGATCCTTTACTGGTTCAGGGACTTATTAATATATAAGGAGATTGGGGATTCTAGTTTGATAGTAAATAAGGATAAAATTCAATTATTATCCAGCGAAACCTTTTTAAATAGTGATAGGATTAATGGTATAATAGAGTATATAATGGAAACAAAAGACCATATTGAAAGCAATATTAACTTTCAGTTGGCTATAGAAACTATGCTTTTGAAAATACAGGAGGTTTAATATAGATGGTAACAGTAGTAGGAGTCAGGTTTAAAAAAGCAGGAAAGATATATTATTTTGACCCTGGAGATTTGGATATAAAAAAGGACGATTATGTAATAGTGGAAACCATAAGGGGAATAGAATTTGGACATGTAATAGTAGGTCCAAAACAGGTAACAGAAGATGAAATAGTTTCACCTTTAAAGAAAGTCATCAGTATAGCTACTGAAGAAGACTGTGAAGCTCATAGGATAAATACTCAGAAAGCACAAGATGCCTTTCGTATATGTGAAGAGAAAATAGCAGAACACAGATTGCCTATGAAGTTAATAGATGTGGAGTATACTTTTGATAACAACAAAGTAATATTCTACTTTACAGCAGAAGGAAGAGTGGACTTTAGGGACCTAGTTAAAGACCTAGCCGCCATATTTAAAACGAGGATTGAATTAAGACAGATTGGAGTAAGAGACGAGGTGAAAATGGTTGGAGGCCTTGGCCCCTGTGGTAGAGTAGCTTGTTGCCACAGCTTTTTAGGGGAGTTTGAACCTGTATCCATTAAGATGGCAAAGGACCAGAGCTTGTCCTTAAATCCTACTAAGATTTCAGGTCTTTGTGGAAGACTAATGTGCTGTTTAAAGTTTGAGCACAAAACTTATGAAGAGCTGCTAGCTGATATGCCCAGTGTTGGCACTGTAGTGTTAACTCCAATGGGACAAGGAACAGTAGAGGAAACTTTCACTCTTCCACAAATGGTAAAAGTTAGAGTAAAATTAGATGACGATACAGAAGAACTATATAATTACAGAGTAGATGAGATAATAATAACCCAAGAGAAGGATTCTAAATATGAACAGGAAGAGGAAACCCTTGAAGAATACGTTGACTACAATGGAGAAACTCTTGAAGAATTACAGGAGTTATCGGAAGATGAATACGATAATTCTAAATTTTAAACTCCCGTAAGTTATTTTTAATAAAATAAGGATAATTATTATTTTATTCTTTAATTATTATCAAATATTTGATAAAATGTAATAGGTGATTAGACAAGCTCTATTGGGAGGTGAAACAATTGGCATATAAAATTACTGATGAATGTATAGCATGTGGTTCATGCGAACCAGAATGCCCAGTTGAAGCAATAAGTGCAGGAGAAGATAAATACGTTATAGATCCTGATAAATGTATCGAATGTGGTGCTTGCGCAAACGTATGTCCAGTAGATGCACCTCAACCAGAATAATAGAGATAAAAGAGGCCCTATTTCACATATGAGGGTCTCTTTTCTTTCATAGATGGATATGAAAATCCAAGCTGAAAATTGTCAATAATACTCATGTACTGGTATAATAGTTAAAAGCAAACCTACAAAGGAGAATGAACATGAATGACGGCATTTTATATATATGTCCTACTCCCATAGGAAATCTAGAGGATATAACCTTAAGAACCATAAACGTATTAAAGGAAGTGGATTTAATTGCAGCAGAGGATACTAGACACACTCTAAAGCTCCTTAACCATTATGACATAAAAAAACCTCTCATATCCTATCATGAACACAACAAGATCACCAAAGGAGAAAAGTTACTGGAAAAATTAAAAAATGGGGAAAAGATTGCCCTTGTTACAGATGCAGGAATGCCAGGCATATCGGATCCTGGACAGGACATAATAAAGCTTTGTATTGAAAATGGCATACAAGTGGTGGCTCTACCTGGGCCCACTGCCTTTGTTTTAGCTTTAGTAATGTCAGGCCTTACTACTGATAGATTTGTATTTGAGGGATTTCTTCCATCTAAAGGCAAGGAAAGGAAGGATATATTAGAGAAATTAATATATGAAACAAGGACTATAATTCTCTATGAAGCTCCCCACAGAATTGAAGCTCTTTTAAAGGATTTGCTTGAAACGTTAGGCAACAGGAAAATATCCATATCCAGAGAGCTTACCAAAATTCATGAGGAAACCTTTAGGGGAACTGTAGAAAAAGCTATAGAGAAATTTCAAACACAAAAGCCAAAGGGAGAATTTGTTATAGTTGTAGAAGGAGCAAAGGGTAATGAGGAAAACTCCTTTGACCATATTAGCATAAAAGAACATATAAAAATGTATATGGATGAAGGCTTATCGAAAAAGGATTCCATAAAAAGGGTAGCCAAGGAGAGGAATATTCCAAAAAGCCAGGTATACAGGGAGGGCATTGATCTATAGGAATAAAAAACCCGTCAAGAGACGGGAATTATTCACTATGATTATGTAATTGTTCTAGACAGGCAGGGCATATATTCTTACCCTTAAAAGAAGTTACATTCTTAGCTTGTCCACAGAATATACAAGCTGGAGCGTACTTCTTAAGTATGATGTTTTCTCCTTCGATGAAAATTTCCAATGCATCTTTTTCTTCAATGCCTAAGTTCCTTCTTAGTTCAATGGGAATAACTACCCTCCCTAGTCTGTCAACTTTCCTTACAACTCCTGTAGATTTCATATTCATTCCTCCCAAAATTATTAATATATCGACTTATTTCTACAATTAGATAATACCATTAATGCCAAAAATAGTCAATAGACCTTCAGAATTTTTGTTTAGGTTATTTTAGGAGTGATATATATGTATAACATTAGCCAAGAATTAAAAAGCAAGATAATGTTTGTTAACAAAGTCTTATTGGATAAATATGAAGAAGTCCTTTCCATGGATAGAAATATATTAAGAAGCTATATTAATGACAATGTAGGTTCCATATTGAAAATAGAAAAATTTACAGAAGAAGAGCTTAAAAGGTACACACAGCTAGGAGGCATATTGGGAGTAGACGGTTCCAAGAATAGAATGGGGGGCACTCATCCACACTTCATAGAAGTGTATCAGGGCTTAGCTAAATCTACCTTACATAAGGACAAACCCATTTACAAGGTGGACTTTTACACTCCACTGTATTCAGAAGAGGAAGAAACCAATTTGCTGGAAGAGGATTCGGAAAAGGATCAAAAGATAAGCAACAAGAAGCTGGCAGCCATAGAAATAGAGGCAGCATTAGAAGGCATAAATATGTTAAAGCCCTATGCGGTAATGATGGATGGTTCTCTTATAAGATACAAGATAGTTTGTTCTGATAAATGGCAAGAGCTAAAGGAAGAATGTGAAAGGAGAAATATCATTCTTGTAGGGGTTATCAAAGATATCAAGACTTCAATTATTAGGGAATCCATAGAGGAAGGGTATTCGTTGCCTATTAAGGAGTGCTTTTACGACAGAGAGCTGCTCTACGGACTTTTAGACTATGGAGAGGTAATACTCACTAATATTAACACTAAGAAGGAGGAAAGGGGATTTGCATCCCTTTTCATGAGAAGTTCCCAATCTCCTACTGTAATAGGCATGGATATACTAAAAAGCCAACAAAGTCGTATTCTTGAAATGGCAAGGCTTATATTTACACTAACCCCTAAGGCCAGCAGGGGTGTACCCCTATGGCTGGATATAATAGACAGCGAAGTTAAGATTCCAGATCAGATGATAAGAGGACTTTTGGAATCCTATTTAGATAGAAAGATTTTAGAGATGCTTTTCATATCGGAAAGGGATAAAAGAACCATATAGGAGGGATTAGTATGAAAGTAGTTGGCATAACTACTCAACAGGAAGTATATGTAGGCTCTAGAGAGAGAAATTTTAGAATAAATGAGTTTCTCATTATCGTTGATCCCCATCAAGGGGACTTAATTGGGGAAGTTGTAGAAGCTAGGACTTATAACAAATATATACCTCTCAGCTTAAATGGAGATTTGGCTGACAGCTCCGTACTGCAGTCCTTAAAAGCCATAGGATATAACGTGGAAGAGGATACCATATACATAGCAAGAGTAAGGCTATTAAATGAAGCGCCATATCCTGTAGAAGCTGGTTCTGATGTAAGAATACCTCAGTTTTATGAAGTTAAGGATTTGATGATTAACTGCTCAGTAGAAGATGGCTTAGTATTAGGAGTTATAAAGAATACTGACCAGATGGCATTGGATATGGACGAAGAATATAAGGATCTATTATATACCTTTGAAGGTGGAAAGTTTAAAGAGCAGAAGGACATACCCTATATATTCAACATAAAATCCATGAATCAGTATCCTCACATTGGAATATTTGGAGGCTCGGGTTCAGGGAAGTCCTTTGGACTTAGAGTCATGCTGGAAGAGATGATGAACCTAAACATTCCTACCATCGTATTGGATCCTCACTTTGAGATGGATTTTTCAGAAGTAGTGGATCACCTGCCAAAGGGCAAAAAAGTGGATTATGGTGATAAATTCAGATGTCTACAGGTGGGAGTAGATGTGGGAGTTAGATTTGAGGACTTATCCCCTCAGGATTTGAAGAACCTATTAGATGCATCTAGTCCCCTTACTGATGCCATGATCAATGTGGTGGATATACTGTTTAAGAAGAAGGATTCCTATAACAGTTTCTATAACAGGATAAAGATGCTTGCAGAAGCTCAGGAAGAAGGTTCCATAGATAGAATAACAAGAAGGATTGAAGAGAGCACCACAGATCTGGAAAGACAAGGCTGGCAGAAGAGAAAGGAATTGTATTTAAACTACGACAAAAGCTGCCCCTACAGTTCAGTAAGGGGGATACTATGGAGGGTAAACAGGTTATATAACGAGGGCATATTCAATAACGACATAAGGAAAATAGAAGAAGGACTAAATCAGGGAAAACTAATGGTAATTCAGGGCAACACTAGAATACTTCAGGTATTCAGCACCTATCTTATCAACAACCTATATCATAAGAGAAGAAGCTATAAGGATGCCCAGTTCAACAACAGTGCTGTTGAATACTTTCCACCCTTTGTAGTAGTTACCGACGAGGCTCACAACTTTGCACCAAAAGGATATGAATGTCCTTCTAAGGCCATATTGAAGGAAATATCCCAAGAGGGAAGAAAATATGGAGTATTTTTGATACTTGCAACCCAAAGACCAACTCTACTAGATGAAACCATAACAGCCCAGTTAAATACAAAGTTCATATTTAGAACAGTAAGGGGTTCAGATATTGCTACTATAAAGGAAGAAACCGATATAACAGAAGAAGAGGCAAGGAGGCTTCCATATTTGCAGACTGGTGATGTATTCATTTCAGAATCAGCTAGAGGAAGGACCATATTTGCAAGAATAAGAGCTGCCAACACTACTAGCCCTCATACGGAAAATCCCTTTGATGAGCTTAAAGGAAAGCTACATGAAGAGGACAACAAGTTCTTCCAAATTATAAAGGATAAATTGCCAATAAACGGAGATGACTTTATAAATATAATAAAGGAAATAGAATCTGAAACGGGTAAAACCTATACCATGGATCTGTTTGAAGAGATGCTAAACAATCTAGTTCAAAAGGGCTATATTATAAAGGAAAAAACTCCATTCTTTAATGTATATAAGGAGAAATAGGATAAATATTATAGCTACTCCTTTCATATATTTTTATGAAAGGAGTTTTTATATGATAAATACTATATGGTTTTTTCTGATATTAATTGGCATACTATATGCTACATTAACAGGGAACTTGGGACAGATAAACAACATAATAATAGAGCAGGCAGAAGAAGGGGTAACCTTTGGCATTGGACTTATAGGGATCATGGCCTTTTGGATGGGCATCATGAACATTGCTGAAAAGTCTGGTCTAATAAAGACCATATCAAAAGGATTAAGGCCCATAATAGGATTTCTATTTCCTCAAATACCAAAGGGCCATCCAGCAGAAAGATGGATTTTAATGAATTTCATAGCTAACATGTTTGGAGTAGGAAATGGAGCCACAGCTTTTGGATTGAAGGCCATGCAGGAACTGAACACCCTAAATCCTGATAAAAGGCGAGCGACTAATGCTATGGCCATGTTTTTGATAATAAACATGTCCTCCCTTCAACTGGTTCCCCTATCAGTAATAAAGATTAGGCATGATTACGGTGCCAAAGAGCCTACAGCCATAATAGGAATTACAATACTTGCAACCTTTCTATCCACATTAGTGGCCATAATAGTTGGGAAGATATTTGAGGGAGGGAGAAGATGTTAGGGGTAATATCCTTAAGCATAGTTCCATTTATGGTACTTATCATATTCATCCATGGGTACATTAAAGGCGTACATATATATGACGCTTTCATAGAAGGAGCTCTAGATGGGTTAAAAACAGCCGTAAAACTAATACCAAACCTTATAGCCATATTCATAGCCATAGGTATATTTAGAGGTTCTCAAGCCTTAGATATGCTTATTAGCCTTTGTAGGCCTGTAACTAATTTAATCGGCATACCAGAAGAAGTTCTTCCATTAGTGCTCATAAGACCTTTATCCGGTTCAGGAGCCTTAGCAGCTGTAAAGGATATTATAAGCCATTATGGTCCTGATTCCTTTCCTGGAATAGTGGCTGCTGTCATGATGGGATCATCAGAAACCATATTCTATACCACTACTCTTTATTATGGAAGTGTAGGTATTAAGGACCACGGATATACCCTTAAAGCCGCACTCATATCCTATGTAATCTCCATATTCATAACAGTATTCATATGTGGATTGTTGTTGTAGTGTAAAAGGCATATAGCAAAGGCAAGAGCCTACTTCCTAAAGAAGGAAAGCTAAGTCTTTGCTATATGCTTTACTAATGATATTTACTAGATTGGCTTTTAAAAGCTAATCCAGTATATACACTTTTACTTTTCTCACGCCAAAGCGTTTTGCTTCCTCACCTGAATTGAAAAATAGGTCAATTCTGTTCCCTTTAATGGCACCACCTGTATCTTCAGCTACGCAGAAACCGTAGTCTTTTCTGCCATCTAGGGATTCTACGTAAAGTTTGGTGCCTAGAGGAATTACTTTAGGGTCTACAGCCACTACTCCTTCCCTCACTTTTGTTCCAGATGCTGTAATTCCATAATACTTATCACCTGGTTTTTTCCCTGTGCTTTCATAGGATAGGTCATAGGCTGTAGCGGTCATTGTAAGTACCTTCTTATATCTGAAGCTGCCTCTGGAAGCTGTGGCTACATTCTTTGTTCCCTTTTCAGTAATCTGAGGAACTGGTTTTTTTACAATATCCTCTCCTACAACTTCTTCAGATATAAGCTTTCCATTTTCATATACTTTGCGGACTTTTGTGACTTTTAATCCATTCTGCCCTTTTTGAGATACTTTTTCTTGACCTATATGCATATTGTTATTTTGCTTTACCAGCTTTTCATAGGGAATGGTTTCTTTGACTTCTTCAATGACTTCTTCTACAGTTACAACTTCAATTTCATCTCCTGGTGATACTTTTTCCTTTAAAGCTGGCTTTGTGTAGTCTTTTTCCCCTAATTCTATGCTGTTGTCTTTTAGTATATCTTCTACTCTATCAAAAGTTGATTTGATTTCATATTGTTGTTGACCTATATTTAGCTTGTATGTTTTAGACGTATTTATGATAATTTTCATGTTGTTTTCAATTTTAGCGTCTAATGGAACATTTATATAGTCATCTTCCCCAAGAATTATTTTCTCTTTATTAAGAAAATCCCCAACAGTGCTTGAGTAAGTTACCACTTCCTTTATTTCATCATCAATGGATAGAGTAACTTCCTTAGCACTTAACATATATACGCCTAATGTTAAACTTGAACAAATAGTGAGGGCAGCCAATATTTTTAAGGTTTTTGCCTTAATTGGTAAATTATTCATGATTTTACCTCCTATTATTTGACCTTTTGTATTTTAGTCAAAAATAAATCGTTTGTCAACTTTACTTACAAAATATGTTAAAAATATGTAAAAAATTAGTTATTTTTTTGGTCTCGGATTAGTATTTCCCAAACGATTTTAAATATTACTATTTTTTAGAAAAAAGTTTAAGTAAAGTTTCCATCTGCAACAGAGAGGAGGTAAAAATTACCATAACCTGATAGGAAATATTTTCATGAATAAATATTAAATTTTTGTAACAACAAAGAAAGACTTCCGCAAATATACCATATATAGGAAGTCTTTCCAAAAAGAATATAAATTAAACTTATCTATTTGTCATCTGGAATATAATATGGACTTAATTTATGAAGGTCAATATATTTGAACTTTTCATAGTCTTCATTTGAATATCCTGCTTCACCTGGATAACCATAATATGGTGAATGGTCACCACACCTCATTCTCATACATACTTCCATACATTTTCTGAAATGAGGATCCATCATAGAATAATCCATATTTGGATAATCCATATAAGGCATATTTGGTTCTACAGGATAGGGGTCATAATAGGGTTCATTGTATATGGGATCCATATAATAAGGATCGTTAATTGGATCATGATATATAGGCTGATCATAATAGGGCATTTTTTTGCAAGGGTCCATTGGATATAGTGGTGGCACTGCAGGGTGGTTGTATCTGTTATCATCATGCATGAAAATCACTCCTTTTAATAATTAGCTACTATCATTATATGTATTAAGCATCAACTGGTCACAACAATTAATTCCATCTTGACAAAACTAATATTTTCCTGTATATTGTAAAGATAAATAAGCCAATATTATAAAATAAGCCAAATTGTGTAGAAAGGTAATGAAGGGAAGAGTAAGTTTAATCCGATACTATAGAGAGCTGGGATGTGGTGGAAACCAGTGTAGAGGATTATACTGAAGATGGCCCCTAAACTTTACAGTTGAAGCCTAGTAGACTGTAACGGCAGCATCCGTTATCTGATGCAAGGTTATGTTAGTAACCTAGTGAGG
>Ga0134091_1001707_pt1 | contig 16491 bp, 17 predicted proteins | sample 2_5taG_FD_94451 | JGI IMG/M metagenome (GOLD analysis project Ga0134091, IMG submission 94451) | Switchgrass degrading microbial communities from high solid loading bioreactors in New Hampshire, USA - 2_5_20_6_A2 metaG | ecosystem: Engineered > Bioreactor > Semi-continuous > Anaerobic >...
TATAACAAGATTTATCAGGAAAAAAATATCTATACCATGCGTTACAACAATACATAGTGACTTTATGCTGGATTTTAAAGGAAATCTGTACAAGCATATAATATATACAAATTTGAATATTTTTGCTTTGAAAAAGTTTGACTATTTTATTGCTGTATCCAAGAGTTTTAAAGATATGCTTGTCAGCAGGGGATTCCCGGATAATAGGATTTTTATTGTATATAACGGTATGGATTTTCAAGAGGATATAAGCTATAAGAGCAGGGATGAGTTTTTGAATGAAAGAGGTTTAGCTCATCTGAGAGATAAAAGGCTTATAGGCATATTAGCGAGACTCCATCCCGTCAAGGGACATGAAATATTCATTAGGGCAGCGGCAGATGTGTTGACTGACAACAAAGATATACATTTCCTTATTACTGGTGATGCGGGAGAAATGCCTTCTTTGGATAGCCAAATAAAACAGCTGGGTATAGATAAAAATATTCATTTTATAGGCTTCATTGATAATCCTTATGATTTTCTCAATGCAATTGATATCAATGTATTGACTTCCTATAGTGAAAGCTTTCCTTATGTACTATTGGAAGGAGCAAGATTGGAGAAGCCGACCATAGCTTCTGCAGTAGGTGGGATACCCATGCTCATAGATGACGGGGTCAACGGTTATCTTTTCGAGGCTGGTGATTATAAAGAACTGAGCGGAAAATTAAAAATCATGATTGATGATGAGGAAAAAAGCAAAGCTCTTGGGAGAGCTTTATATAAAAAGGCCAGTGAGAACTTTTCATTGAAGAATCTTGCCATGGATCATATAAAAATATACAATGAAATGCTTAAGAACAAGAAAGTGAGGAATACAGATGAAAATAATAGATAAAAGAGGCAGGCTTTTTGGCTTGGTAAACATCATTGATTTGTTCATAACCGTTATTCTCATAGCCCTTATAGGATTTGGAGCCTATAAGATATTTAAAGTAAATCCAACAGTGGCTGTAGATACTGAGAAGATTACCATGGTATATATGTTTCAGGAAGTAAGAGATGTAACATATAATGCCATCGAAGAAGGAGAAATAGCCAAGGACTACGATAAGAATTCCGTATATGGAAAAATAGTGAAGAAAGAAGCAGTACCTGCCACTCGGCTGGTGAATACAGATGATGGAAGAGTTGTAGAAGCTGAAGTACCTGAAAGGTTTGATGTTAAGATATATATCGAAGGGAATGCAGTAATTAGCAATACAGGAGTATATATGGGAAATCAGGAAATAAGGATCGGATCTCCTTTAGGGGGCATAAAAGGAAAGAAATTTGCAGTTAAAGGTTTTGTCTACAACATAATCTTTAACGAGTAAGGGGATATATCATGTATCAAGATAGCAAAATAATATCTTTCGTTTTAGGGTTTGAAGACATGATTGCTAAAGCAAGCCGGCATAGTTTTTTCTGCAAGTTAATTATGGGCTTTGTTGACTGCTTCAAAAATACTTGGAGAGACAGCTTTTTAGGACAGGTTGTGGATGGCATGTTTAATATGGAAGCTCACAGAAACTCTGCAGCATATAGGGTGACAAGCAAAGCCATCATGGCTTCACTTAGCTATATAAGTCGTATATTCAGTCTGGAGCAAGGGATTTCTGAGAGCAAATATTTTGCTTTAATCAACTACTCCAAACCTAAAAAAAATAGTATTGAAGAGGATGAAAGTGGAGTGAGGGCTGTTTTTAAGGATAGTTTTATTATGAGACATATTTTTGAGTTCTGGAAGAATGTGGACTAGGGGGTGTATCTATGGAAACTGCATTAAAACTGCTTGGTGGTATAGGTATCTCCGGATTAACCCTCAATAATCCTCTCTTGGGTTTTTACGCTTTGATAATAGCACTGCCTTTTCTGCCCAACGAAGCCACTTTGATTTTTGCAGCAGTGGTAGTGTTTTCCTATGTGATTAAGATTATGACAAATAAAGAGAGGGGCTTTGTCAAGGATCCCATAGCGATGCCTTTGATAGCCTTTGCTTTGGTGCAGATTATAACTACAATTATATCTGTAGACCCTGTGTTGAGTGCTCAGAATCTTGTGGTAAGCCTTGTTAGTCTTGCATTGTATTTTGTAATAGTAAATACTCTTAAGTCCAAAGAGGACTTTGACAGAGCTATCAAGATTTTTATTATTACCGCATTCATATTATCAATCTATGGGATTATACAGTATTTTACCTTGGGTACCACAAGCAAGGCCTGGGTTGATGTGAATCTGAATCCTGATGTGAAAACAAGGGTAGTAGGAACCTTCGGCAATCCTAATGTCTTTGCAGAATATTTGGAGCATATACTGCCCGTTGCAATAACCTTGGTATTTGTCTATAGAAAATGGATGAACAAGATAATAATGACACTGATTGTAGGAGTTATGTTTGTATGTCTTTTAATGACTTTTTCAAGAGGAGCATGGCTGGGTTTTGCTTCTGCAGCGATGTTGTTTGTAATATTGAAAATGGCTAAGTATATTCCTCTTTTTGTAGTGGGAGGTATAGGAGCCATACCTCTTTTGCCACAGGTGATAATCCAGAGAATTAGCACCATAGGCAATGTTCAGGACACTTCCAATGCCTACAGAACCTATATATGGGAAGGAACCATAAACATGATAAAAGACTTTTGGATCACAGGGGTAGGTTACGGCTATTGGGCTTTCAAAAACACATTTTTGGAATACGGAATTAAGGGGAGCAAAGCATGGCACAGCCATAATATGTATCTTGAGATTATGGCAGAGATGGGCATATTTGGGATACTCACTTTTGCATGGGTAGTCCTTTCCATCTTTGTAACAACAATTAAATTTGCTAAAAAGACTAAGGATAGATATTTCAGTTATGTTTCCATAGGGCTGTTGTGCGGATTTTTGTCAATAATGGTACATGGAATTGCAGAGCATATTCTATATATGCCAAAGTCGGTAATACTTTTTTGGATGTTCGCGGCATTTATTACTGCTGCAAGAAACCTGGGTACCAATTTCCAACAATTGCAATAGATTGGGGAGCGTTATATGAAGAAAATAGTGATTTCGGGATATTATGGATTTGGAAACAGCGGTGATGAAGCCATATTAAAATCAATTGTGAGGGACTTCAGGGAAGCAGACCCTGGCATTGAAATAACAGCTTTATCCAACAATCCTGCAAAAACAAGTTCTGAATATGGAATAGATGCAGTTAACCGCTTGAATGTAAAGAGCATAGCAAAGGTTATTAAAAACTGTGATTTATTGATAAGCGGTGGAGGAAGCCTGCTGCAGGATATGACCAGCACCAGATCTTTGCTGTATTATTTGACAGTAATAAAAATAGGTTTAATGTACAATAAAAAAATAATGCTTTATGCCAATGGAATTGGTCCCATAAACTCCCCAACAAATGCTAGAAGGGTGAAAAAGGTTATAGATAAAGTAGATCTCATAACCCTGAGAGAGGAAGAATCATTAAATGCACTTAAGAAAATGGGAGTGGAAAAACCCAGAATCATTGTTACAGCAGATCCGGTTCTGACTACTATGCCCGTTGAAAAAGATAAAGTGGATGCTATCTTTGATAAAGAGGGCATACCCAAAGATAGCAAATTCATTGGTGTAAATATTCGTAAATGGAAGCTGTCAAAGGATTTGGAGGCACAGCTGGCAACTTCCTTGGAATATATATACCATACATATAATCTAATGCCCATATTTATACCCATGTATCAATCGGATACGGAAGTCATGCTGAAAACAGCTGAAATGATGACCGTTCCATATAGAATATTGTCCAAAACCTATGATCCAGAAGAACTTATAGGCATCATGGGTCGAATGGATTTCGTGATTGCCATGAGGCTTCATACTCTCATATATTCGTCAATAACTTCTACCCCCATGTTAGGGCTCATATATGATCCCAAAATAAAGGGATATTTGGATTACATAGGTCAAGGAGCAGCAGGAAATGTGGAGAACATAAACAGTGAAATGATAATTATGGGAGCCCGCCAGATCATGGAAAACTATGAGGATAACAAGAGAAAGCTCGAAAATACTATGATGACTATGAAGAATAAGGCCAAGGAAAATGTGGCTTTAGCATGCCAACTTATGAAAAGCTGAGAGGTGTAAATATGCGAGATACTGTTGAGATAGTTGGAGTTAATATAGATAATATAACATTTGAAGAAACCGAGAAAAGATGTAAGGAATTTTTACAACAGGATAAGTTGAAGATGATTTTTACCCCAAACAGCGAATTACTTGTAGATGCAGTAAAGGATCCAAATTTTACTGATGTGTTGAACAACGGTGATTTAGTAATACCTGACGGAATAGGAGTAGTCATCGCTTCCAGGTTTTATGGTGTCCCATTGAGGGAAAAGGTTGCAGGCTGTGAGCTTATGAACAGCTTGCTTGAAATAGCTTATACCCAGGAGAAGAGCATGTACTTTCTGGGGGGTAAAGAGGGAGTAGCTGATGAAGCAGTACAGAAGCTAAATCAGAAATATCCTGGTATAAATATTGTGGGATATCATCACGGATATTTCGATGAAGATGAAGAAAAAGAGATAATTCAAGAAATAATAGATAAAAAGCCAGATATTATATTTGTGGCAATGGGTGCACCTAAACAGGAGAAATGGATATATAACCATAGGGATATACTAGATGCCAAAATCGCTATGGGAGTGGGAGGAAGCCTTGATATTTTAGCCGGTAGATCCAAGAGAGCTCCTGAGTTTTATCAGAAAGCAGGATTGGAGTGGTTATACAGATTGCTGAAAGAGCCAAAAAGGTTTTTCAGGATGCTGAAGCTGCCCAAATTTATATTATTAGCTTTTTATGATGCTAAAACAAAATAACCTGAAGGCTTTGCCTGAAGGATCCTATTCAATAGACTAAATATAATAATGATCCAATATTAGAAGGAGGAAAACATGGATAATAAAGCTTTGGAACAATTAAAAGAAAAAGCAAATATTATTAGAAAAGACATAATTGAAATGCTTGCAGAGGCCAAATCAGGCCATCCGGGAGGCTCACTTTCTGCTGTTGAAATTTTGACCTATCTTTATTTCAAGGAGATGAATGTGGATCCCAGCAACCCTCAATGGCAGGATAGAGACAGATTTATACTGTCTAAAGGCCATGGGGCTCCTGTGCTGTATAGCACTTTGGCAGAAAAGGGATATTTCCCTAAAGGAGAGTTGATGAAACTGAGAAAAACAGGAGCTATGCTACAGGGTCATCCTGATATGAAGGGTACTCCTGGAGTTGACATGTCCACAGGTTCATTGGGGCAAGGTCTTTCTGCATCAAATGGTATGGCATTGGCTGCAAAGCTGGATAATAAAAACTACAGGGTTTATGCATTGCTGGGAGATGGAGAAATGCAGGAAGGTCAGGTTTGGGAGGCTGCTATGACATCCGCCCATTATAAGCTGGATAATCTTACTGTGTTTATTGATAACAACGGTCTTCAGATAGATGGAACCAACGAAGAAGTAAAAAATATTAATCCTATAGAGGATAAATGGAAGGTCTTTGGGTGGCATGTTATAACCATAGATGGGCATGATTTGCAGCAAATAGAAAAGGCCGTAGAGGACGCAAAAAATACCAAGGGGAAACCCACTGCCATAATAGCAAAGACTGTGAAAGGCAAAGGCGTATCCTTCATGGAAAATCAAGTAGGCTGGCACGGGGTGGCACCTAATGCAGAACAGAAAGAGCAAGCCTTAAAGGAATTGGAGGTTTTGAAATAATGGCTAATATTGCAACAAGAGAAGCCTATGGAGCAGCTTTAGCAGAGCTGGGCGAAAAGTATAAAAATGTAGTGGTTTTGGATGCAGACCTTTCAAAATCTACCAAAACCAATGACTTTAAAAAGAAATATCCTGAAAGATTTTTCAACATGGGCATATCGGAGCAGGATCTATTGGGAACGGCAGCTGGCTTTGCAACTTGTGGAAAAATTCCCTTTGCCAGTACATTTGCCATGTTCGCCACAGGCAGAGCTTTTGAGCAAATACGAAACTCCATTGCCTATCCTAAACTAAATGTGAAGATTGCTGCCACACATGCCGGAATAACATTGGGAGAAGACGGCGCCTCTCACCAGGCCATAGAAGATGTAGCTATAATGAGAGCGGTACCCAACATGACTATAATCAACCCTGCAGATGCGTTATCAACAAGGAAGGCTATAGAAGCGGCAATACTTCATAATGGTCCCATGTATATCAGACTAGGGAGGCTTGGAGTACCTGAAGTATACAAGAACGACATAGATTTTGAGATAGGCAAAGGAATAATCCTAGAAGAAGGAAGAGATGTGACTATAATAGCCGCAGGCTTTATGGTTCATATTGCACTGGAAGCCTCAGCCATGTTAAATGGGGAAGGCATTTCAGCAGAAGTAATAGATATGCATACCATAAAACCAATAGACAAGGAGCTCATAATCAATTCAGCGAAAAAAACAGGGGCAATTGTTACCGCTGAAGAGCATAATATAATAGGAGGTCTTGGTGGAGCTGTAGCCGAAGTCCTCTGCGAAGAATACCCTGTTCCAATGGTGAGGGTTGGGATAAAGGATGTATTCGGCCAATCGGGAAAACCTATGGAACTGGTAGATTTATATGGCATCAGCCCAAAGGATGTTGCTGAAGCAGCAAAGCAGGCAATAGAGAAGAAATAGCTTTCTATTACGAAGGTGATGGGAACTATCTGGTTGCCTAGTGAAAAATTAGTGAGCCGATTTTTCTAATAGGGGGGGTTTTCATGAGTAAATACAGAGAATTATCTGCTAGTGAACTAGCCAACAAATGCAAATGTGAGGAGTTAGGATTTCAGACTACTGCAGAGTTGGAACCGTTGGATGGTATAATTGGTCAGGAAAGAGCAGTATCGGCCATGGAGTTTGGTCTTACCATAAAAAGAACCGGCTACAACATATTTGTGGCAGGGTTAACAGGAACAGGCAGGAGCAGCTATGCAAAATCCATATCTAAGAAGATAGCCGAGACAGAAAAGACTCCCGATGACTGGTGCTATGTCTATAATTTTAAAAATCCTGACAGACCCAAAGCTATCAACCTCCCAACGGGTAAGGGACATGTTTTTGTAAAAGATATGAGAAAACTGGTCAAGATGCTTAAGCTTAACATACCTAAGGCCTTTGAGAGTGAAGAATATGAAAGGCAAAGGAGAGAAATCCTTGAAGACTTTCAGAATCAGAGCTCAGATATTATGGAGGACTTTAACAGGTATGTCAATGAGCAAGGCTTTATGCTGAAAAGAAGCGACCAGGGTCTCCTCACAATTCCAATGGTTAATGGCAAGCCTATGGAGGAAGGAGAGTTCATCAATCTGGAAACCTCCAAAAGAAAAGATTTGGAAGAAAAATCTTATATAGTGCAGAAGAAGCTCATGGAATATATGAAGAAGATAAGGGATATGGAGAAAAATGCAAGGGACAAAATAGAACAGTTGGAAGCAAAGATTGCATTGGTTACGGTGGAGCAGCCTATACATGAGCTTATGGAAAAATACTCTGCACATAAAAATGTAATCAACTATCTAGCATCGGTTCAGAAGGATATTATTCAAAACATCGATGATTTTAGAAAAATTGATAAGGAAAAAGTAGAAGATATTGAACTGCTTGAAAAAATAAATGTGAAGGATTTCACCACCAAATATAAGGTGAATCTCATAATAGACAATAGAGAGACCAAGGGTGCACCTGTGGTTGTAGAACCTCATCCTAAATATTACAATCTCCTGGGCAGGATTGATTATGAAAGCAATATGGGAGCAGTTACCACTGACTTTACTAAAATAAAGCCGGGCTCCATTCATGCTGCCAATGGGGGATATTTGATAATCAACATGTCTGATATAGCCAAAAGCCCGGAAAGCTGGGATGGACTAAAAAGAGCTCTTAAAAATAATAGTATAGCCATAGAGAATATTTATCCAAATACTGGACTTGTCTCAGGTGGACTTAAGCCGGAACCTATACCTTTGAATGTGAAGGTAATACTGTTAGGGAACAATAGCCTGTATCAGATGTTGTACAACTATGACGAGGACTTTAGAAAACTCTTTAAGATAAAAGCAGATTTTGATATGGAGATGCCATCTGAAGAGGAAAATATAAATAAATATTCCAGATTTATAAGCTCCCACTGCAGAGAGAAGGATTTGCTCCATTTTGACTGTACCGCAGTATCGGTAGTAATAGACTATAGCAGAAGGCTTGCAGATCATAAGCACAAGCTGTCTACCCGCTTTAATGATATTGTGGAGATATTATATGAAGCAGATGCATGGGCCAGGATCGATTCATCAGATATTGTAAGGGATATCCATGTGAAGAAGGCTATACAGCAGAAAAAATACAGATCCAACAAGATAGAAGAAAAGCTGCAGGAACTGATTGATACAGGAGTAATACTAATATCTACCGAAGAAAAGGTTGTAGGCCAGGTCAATGGATTATCTGTCATGGATATAGGAGACTATGCCTTCGGTAAGCCTAGCAGAGTCACTGCTACCACCTTTGCGGGGGATAAGGGTATTACCAATATAGAAAGAGAAGTGGAAATGAGCGGTAGCATACATGACAAAGGTGTGCTGATTCTCTCAGGCTATCTTGGAGAAAAATTCGCTCAGGAATTCCCACTGACCTTATCGGCTCATATATGCTTTGAGCAGCTTTATGACGGAGTTGAAGGAGACAGCGCTTCCTCAACGGAACTCTACGCTTTGCTGTCCAGCCTTTCGGAAGTACCTATTAAGCAATATATTGCAGTTACCGGCTCGGTAAACCAAAAAGGAAAAATTCAGCCCATAGGTGGAGTAAATGAGAAAATTGAAGGCTTCTTTGAAACCTGCAAGCATAGAGGACTCACCGGAAAAGAAGGAGTCATGATACCTCATCAGAATGTGGTCAATTTAATGCTCAATGATGAAGTCATAGAAGCGGTGGAAAAAGGTTTGTTCCATATATATCCTGTAACCACCATAGAGGAAGGGATTGAAATCCTTACCGACATGCCTGCCGGTTCTATGAGTGAAGATGGTAGATATCCGGAAGGAACTCTCTATAATCTTGTGCAAAAGAAGATTGAAAAATATGCCCGACTGGTAGAGGAGTTTGACGGGGAATAGAATAGAGGCGGCCTTCGCGGCCGCCCTTATCTATATTGCTCACATGTTATGATTTCATTTTCTGTTACTATGTAGTCCATAGGTACATCATATTCAGATGGCGTTATGCTATCCACAACTTGAAAGGAGTAACATACTGCAATTTTTAATATATTTTTTGTAAGAGTGTTAAAAAATTTGTCATAGTATCCAGCTCCATAGCCTATCCTGTTACCCTTTCTATCAAAAACCGCACCGGGTACTATTGCCATATCCAATATACATCTGTTTACGATCCTTATATGGTCTTTCACAGGCTCCATAATACCAAATTTGTTGGGTTTCAGTTTATCCCAGCCTTCAAATTTGCACAGCACAATTTCTTTAATTTGAGTATTGCATAGTGGGATGTACAATTGCTTATTTTTTTCCATGCAATCATCTATAATGGGTTTGGTCATAACCTCTTTATTAAAGCTTAAGAATGTGAATATATGATTAGCTTCAGTATACATGGAAGTACGGATAAGCCTGTCTTTAATCTGCAGGCTTTTCTCTGTCACTTCTTCAGTAGTAAGTGAATCTCTGATGGTCAACATTTTTTCTCTTAATTCACTTTTCATCCAATCACCTCACTAATATATTGTGGAGCTTCTATAACTATGACTTAATATTAACAATCCAATATATATTCTATATCAAAATACATATTATTGCTATCAGACTTTTTAATTATTATATGCTCAATACTATCAGACTTTTTTATCACTTAATCGTATAAATAGATGACATGAATAGTTGATGGAGGTTTTTTATATGAAAAAGGATCATAATATATTTATCGGTGTTTTATTCATAATAGTTGGAACTTTGTTCCTGGTCTCCAATTTAGGTTACTTTAACTTTTCTTGGAGTTATGTATGGCCCCTTGCCCTTTTAGCTCCTGGTGTCTATCTTCATTTCTCCTTCTTCACAGGTTTGGATAAAAATCCGGGCATTTTGGTACCGGCGGGAATATTAACCACTTATGGACTGCTCTTCTATGCCAATGTTATTTTTGGATGGGGATTGATGGCGGACCTTTGGCCTGTATTTTTGATAGGCATATCCATAGGCTTGATGGAGCTATACTTCTTTGGAAGCAGAGACAAGGCGTTGCTCATTCCTATTGCTATTTTAGGTGGTCTTGGACTGATATTTCTGACTGATACAGTATATATACTCAATAGGAAATACTTAGCTCCTGCTTTTCTCATAGTATTGGGAATACTGATACTTACAAAGAATGATAATAGAAAGAGTAAACCTCATAGACAGCAGCATCACCAACAGCAAAGTCAGCCTGTAGATAATAGTGAAGTAATAGCTGAAAAAGATAAATCAGAGTAGAATAGTTGAGAAATAAGTCCTAATTTGAAACGGGGCTTATTTTTTATGCCCTTTTATACAAATTTATAAAGGAATTTATGGTTTTATGTAGAAGATATAAAAATATGCGCGAAAGGTTGTGGTTTAATGATAGAACTGGTTAATGTAAGTAAAACTTTTAGTGATGGTCACAAAGCCTTAAAAAATATCAATATTAAGATAGATAACGGAGAATTTGTATTTTTAGTAGGTCCCAGCGGTGCAGGAAAATCCACTTTGATAAAACTGCTGCTCAAGGAGATAGACCCGGATCAAGGCAATATAATAATAAATGGCAAGGATGTAACAAAGCTGAAAAGAAGAGAAATACCTTTCCTGAGAAGAAGCATAGGGGTTGTGTTCCAAGACTTCCGACTGCTTCAGGAAAAGACGGTGTATGAGAATGTGGCCTTTGCCATGGAAGTAGTAGAAGCACCTCCCAAAGAAATCAGAAGACAGGTGCCTATAATACTAAGCCTTGTAGGGCTTAGCAAGAAGTCCAATCTATATCCCAGCCAGCTTTCCGGAGGAGAGCAGCAGAGGGTTTCTCTGGCCAGAGCCATAGTAAATGGCCCATCCATACTTATCGCGGACGAGCCTACGGGAAACTTGGATCCGGATACATCATGGGAAGTTATGAAGAGCCTTAATGAGATAAACCATAGAGGAACAACCGTACTCATGGCAACCCATGCCAAGGATATTGTCGATGCCATGAGAAAAAGGGTTATAGCCATCGAAGACGGAACCATAGCCCGTGATGACATGAAAGGCGGGTATGGAGTATGAAGATAAGAACATACAAATATTTTATAAAGCAATCAGGAAAGAGCATATGGAGAAACAAGGTTATGAGCCTGGCGTCCATAGGTTCTGTTATGTCGGCACTGCTGGTTATATGAATAGTCTGAATATTGGTGTTGAATGTGGACTATCTGGCGGCGAAGCTGGAATCTCAAGTGGAGATAAAGGTCCATCTTATGGATGGATTGAGTAAGAATATTATAGAAGATATCAACAATGAGATTAAAGGCCTGACAGGAGTGAAGAACTCTGTATTTGTATCAAAGGATGAAGCTTTAAAAGAGTTCAGCGAATCCTTGGGTGAGAATTCCTATCTTCTTGAAGGGTTGGAGGGGGACAATCCATTGTCCGACTCCTTTGTGGTGACTCTTGAGGATCCCAGACTTGCTCCTCAGGTTACTTTGGCTATAAAAGCCATGTCAAATATTGAAAATGTGGTTTATGGTAAAGAAGAACTTGAAAAGCTCTTGGATATTACATATTTCCTCAGGATAGGGAGTCTTGCCATAGTGGCAATATTATTCTTGATATCCGTATTCATCATATCCAATACTATAAAGCTTACGGTTTTTGCCAGACGAAGAGAGATAGGAATAATGAAATATATTGGTGCCACCGATTGGTTTGTAAGGGGACCCTTCTTCTTTGAAGGAGTTTTGTTAGGCTTGATAGGAAGCATTATTTCCATTGGTTTGTTAGCTACAGGCTATTATTTTATAGCCAAATATATAGAGCAGCAGATGTTTGGCCTTCTGGTAATATCCCTAATGCCTTTCCATGAGATATTAAATAACCTGGTTATTGCTCTTTTGATTTTCGGAGTAATAATAGGTTCTCTCGGAAGCATGATATCCATCAGAAAATTCCTTAAGGTTTAATGGAGGGTTTGAAGATGAAGTATAAGAAAAGTATAGCTTTATTGCTGGCAATAATATTATGCCTTTCAGTTGTTCCAGTTTATGGACAGAAGTATTATGATGATGTGAAAGATCTTCAAAAACAACTGGAAGAAACCAGGAAAAAGATTGAACTGACTAAAGCTCAGCAGGCTGCTAAGCAAAAGGAAAGCAAAAACGTATCCAATCAGATTGTGGAATTGGACAGGAAATTGGAAGAAGCGGAAAAAAGCCTTGAGATAGTAGAAGGACAAATATCTGAACTGGAAGGCAAAATAGCCATAACCCAAAGGGAGCTGGACAGGGCTACCGAAGAAGCCGAAACTCAAAAAGAGCTGCTTAACAAAAGGGTAAGAGTCATGTATCAAAATGGCAGTTCAAGCTATTTGGCAGTCCTGCTTAATGCTACAAGCTTCAGTGATTTCATATCCAGATTGGATTTAATGAGAAAGATAATAAACTATGATGTAAACCTGCTAAAGGAAAGAAAAACAATTAGGGACAACATCGATCAAAAGAAGCAACAGCTTGAATACGAACAACAGCAGAAGGAAGTATTAAAAAATGATTTAAGCAGCAAAAAAGAAGAAGTAGAATCTGTTAAGAGCCAAAAAGAACAGGTGTTAAAAGAGGTATATAAAGATCTGAAAGAGCTGGAAAGACAAGAGGACAAGCTCTTGGAAGAATCTGCTGCACTGACAAAGAAAATACTTCAGTTGCAGAGTTCGGAAGATTACATAGGCGGAGAGATGGCATGGCCTTCTCCAGGATATACTAAGGTAACTTCACCCTACGGTTATAGAACACATCCCATACTAAAAACTAAGAGAATGCATACAGGAGTGGATCTGGCAGTTCCATCAGGCAGTAATATTGTTGCCGCCAATGCAGGGAAGGTAATATTGGCGAAATATAATGGAGGTTATGGCAACACAGTAATAATAGACCATGGTGGTAAAATTTCCACACTATATGCCCATAATTCCAAGCTCTTGGTTAAGGAAGGCGATATAGTAACAAGAGGCCAGGTTATAGCAAAATCAGGCAGTACTGGTTTATCAACCGGACCTCATCTCCATTTTGAAGTAAGGATAAATGGTAATCATACAGACCCCATACCATATATAACTAAAAGTAAAAAATAAGAGCTGTGCTAAGTCACAGCTTTTTTAGTTAAGACCCAGTTTATATTGCATAAGTATAGGGAATAATATACAATGGTATTGCAAACCATTTGCAAAGACATAAATCTGGAGTGAATCGAGTTGAAGGATATGGAAGATATAGTGTTGAGAGGAGAGAAAATATCATTCTCCTATGATGGCGTGAAAGTGCTGAAAGATTGCAGCTTCTCAGTGAGGAATAAGGATTTTGCTGCTGTAGTAGGTTCTAACGGCGCAGGGAAGAGTACCCTCCTTAAGATATGCCTTGGTCTATTGAAACCGGATCAAGGTAAAGTATGGTTGTTTGAGAGGTTAATAGATAAATTCCAGGAATGGGATAAGATAGGTTATGTGCCTCAAAGGATTCTGAATCTGAATCTTGGATTTCCTGCCACAGTTGAGGAAGTTGTAAGTTCGCCTTTATATACCACAAAGAAGTTAAAGGATATGAGTAGGAAGAACAAGACGGATTTGACAGACAAAGCTTTAAGAGCTGTAGGCATGGCAGATTATAAGGATAGGCTCATAGGAAGGCTCTCAGCGGGACAGCAGCAAAGAATATTTATTGCAAAGGCTTTGATAAGCTCACCGCAGCTTTTGGTTTTGGATGAGCCTACAACAGGGATAGATAATGAGACAGAAGAGGATTTCTACAATCTGATATACAAGCTGAACAAGGATGATGGAATAACTATAGTTATGGTAACCCATGATTATACAGATATAAAGTCAATGGTTAACAGAGTAATACAAATAAGTGATGGCAGCATATCAGATAATATTCATAATTATGGAGATGGAGATAGAAAATGATGGAGATATTTCAATATGAATTTATGCAGAGGGCATTTATAGCAGGTGTTATGGTAGCTATTACTTGTCCTCTTATAGGGATTTTTATAGTATTAAGAAGATTATCCATGATTGGCGATACTCTATCTCATGCATCTTTAGCAGGCATAGCAGCAGGCATGCTCTGGGGATTCTACCCATTCTGGGGTGCACTCATGTTTTCTGTAGTAGGAGCCGTTGCTATTGAAAAGCTGAGAAAAACATTCTCAAAGTATGCGGAGATATCCAATTCCATCATACTATCTACTGGAATTGGTCTTGCTGTAGTTATGATTGGATTGGCAAAAGGTTTCAATACGGATTTGATGGGATATATGTTTGGCAGTATTGCGGCAGTAAATTCTCAGGATATATATATCATGGGCACTCTGAGCCTTATAATAATTATATCCGTAGTAATATTGCATAAGAAACTGTTTTATATAGCTTTTGATGAAGAAGGAGCCCAGATTTCCGGTATAGCAGTAAGCTTTCTCAATATGTATTTAACGATACTGACAGGTCTTACTGTGGTGGTTTCAATGAGAATAGTAGGGATATTCATGGTGTCATCTATGTTGGTTGTTCCTGTGGCAGCCGCCATACAGACTGGGAAAGGATTTATAAAAACTATTATTATATCTGTTCTTTTCGCATTGATATCGGTTATTTTTGGACTTATTCTATCTTATTACTTAGATATAGCCCCTGGTGGAACCATTGTGCTGCTTTCCGTTGCAATACTGCTTGGTGTTCTCTTTATAAAAGCTGTGAGAAAGGGAAAATAATTTTTTGGTGGTGATAGGCTTGAATATTAAAGTCAATGCTGAAGAAATACTGAAAAATAGTGGATATAAGCTTACGCAACAGAGAAGAGTAATAATTGAAGTATTAAGAAATGGTGGAGGTCCATATACCGCAAATGAGATATTTTCTCTTGTAAGTGATAAATATTCTGGTATTAATTTTTCTACTATATATAGGAATCTTGAACTTTTAGTCAGGTTGGGTATAGTTGAAAAGCTCAGTATAATTGATGGTTACTGTCATTTCAAATTAGCAGGAGAAAACCACCACCATCATATTATATGCAATAAATGCGGCCAGATAAAAGAGATAGACATATGCCCTTTCAGTGAAATACTGAGAAAAGCAAAGCTTGAAGACCTTGATTTTGAACCAACTGAACATAAGTTTGAGATATATGGAATATGCAGCAAATGCAAAGGTAAGGAATAAATTTTAAATATATCAAAATAACTCCACATAAATAGTATTAATGATATAATTACTTAATAGAATATTAATGGCACACAAAATGCATATCAGGACCCAAAAATGTTGCGAGGTGTATGTATGGTAAGAAGAAAACAACTTATTGTTGCTGTTATCGTATCCGTAATAATAACTGCAGTATTGACTTTTACAATTACAAATATGGTTTCCTTCAGCCTTGGGGATAGAGTCGTATTATCTAAAGAGGATTATAAATTAGTGAAGGAAACCCAGAAGCTACTGACACTCAAGAAGTATATCGATAAATACTATTTGGAGTCTGTAGATTCGGAAAAACTAATGGAAGGTGCTGCAAAAGGAATGTTTGAGGCCCTGGAGGACCCCTACTCTGTTTATATGAACCAAAAAGAGTTTAAGGAATTCAATGAATCAACCTCAGGTTCCTATGGCGGTATCGGTGTTATAGTAACAGATAAAGATGGTTATGTAACTGTTGTTGCTCCCATAGAGGATACTCCCGGTGAAAAAGCTGGATTAAGAACTGGAGATAAGATAATTAAGGTTGATGATACAGAGGTTACAGGCATAGGCCTTGAAAAGGCAACATCCCTTATGAAGGGGAAGAAAGGCACCAAGGTAGTGCTTACTGTGATAAGGGAAAACAGAACCGAACCTTTGATTATGGAAATCAAGCGTGAGGATATTGTGCTGAAAACCGTAAAAGCTGAGATGCTGGAAGATGAAATAGGCTATATAAGAATCAGCATGTTTGATGAGGACACAGGCAAGGAGTTTAAAAAGGCGTTGGCGGAAATCAAAACCAAGAAGGCTAAAGGTCTTATAATTGATTTGAGGCAAAATCCTGGAGGTTTTGTAACCCAATGCGTAGAAGTAGCTGATGAGCTGCTGGATAAAGGGGTAATATTCTACACTGAGGATAAGAATAAGAATCAGGTTGTAACTCATTCCAA
>Ga0134091_1001709_pt1 | contig 16483 bp, 14 predicted proteins | sample 2_5taG_FD_94451 | JGI IMG/M metagenome (GOLD analysis project Ga0134091, IMG submission 94451) | Switchgrass degrading microbial communities from high solid loading bioreactors in New Hampshire, USA - 2_5_20_6_A2 metaG | ecosystem: Engineered > Bioreactor > Semi-continuous > Anaerobic >...
CTTTTCTCGGAACAGATCGACGACGGAGGCAGACCTCTCTCGGTTCTCCCCCTTGCCTGGTCCCACTCTACATATGTCCTTGCTGTCCTGGAATACCTACAAGCCCTTGAGAAAAAAGAAAGTAGTTCCTGTGATTATCCGGAGTAATAGATGGATTTAGACCCTGGAAAGTGGGCAGAGGGAGTGGGGTAATTCTCTTAAGTAGACAGAATGTGGTTTAAATTGAGTAATTAATCTGTGAGTGTATTATAACTTTCACACAACTCTCACATACTACTTTTACCTATAAATACAGAGAGTTCTATTAATTGTTTATGAGATGTAAGGTAAGTATAAAGAAAGTTTCTTCCGACCCACTACATTATGACTATCAGTATGAGCTTGCTTCCATGCTGTATGGTAAATTAGCTATTTCAAACATAGGGCTTGCAGACAAAACTCACAGCAAAAAAGGATTTAAATTTTATACTTTTTCAAATCTTATTCTCGAAGACAGAATTCCCGAGAAAAATGGATTGAATTTCAAAGCAGCTCATTTTTTCATCTCATCTCCAGACCCTGAGTTTATAAGAAGTTTTGCAGAAGGGCTTTTACTCGAACCTGAGTTTTTTCTCGGGAACAATGAAAACAGAGCCAGCTTCATAATCGAGAGAATAGAGATCCTTCCAGTAATTCAGTTTTCGAATACATGCACTTTCAGAACTCTTTCTCCAATTTATTTAAAGACATTGAGGAACCAAAATGATAGGCTGGTTGAATTTGACCTCTACCCTAAGGACTCTAAATTTCATGAAAACCTGCATAAAAACCTGGTTGCCAGGTATGAGGAGTTCTATGGGTCAAAAATCGATAAAGACTTTTTTGAGATCCTGAATATACCGAATTTCAAACCCAGGCGCGTAAAGATAGAAAACAGTTATAGACGCTGCAGTTTGATGGACATCTACCTGTCAGCAAATCCAGAACTTTTACAATTTGCTTATGAAGCCGGGCTGGGGGAAAAAAACGCAATGGGATTTGGATGCGTTGATGTTCTGGAAATGAATTAAGTTAAGGAGATTTAAAAGTGGATGATAAAATAATTGGTGAAGGAAAATTGAATGAGGGGGTAATCAGGGAAAGGAAGCGTGAACTCAATGAGCTGGCAGTTGAACCTGAGATAAGTTTAAATGCTGAAGTTTTCCTGGATTCGGTTAGGATTACGGGAGTTAAAGTAAATTATTACCATATCTGCAAAACGAAACTCTGGCTTTTTTCTCATAATATAAACCTTGAGAAGGAAAACGATAGTGTTGCCATAGGAAAAATGCTGCACGAAGACCGTTACAAGAAGAATTATAAAAATATTACTATTGATGGAATAAGTATTGATTTTATGAAAGCAGGAACGATACTGGAGATTCATGAAATAAAGAAAAGCAAAAAAATGGATGAAGCAGATAAGGCTCAACTTTCATTCTACCTTTACTATTTGAAGAAAAAAGGTTTTGAGGCTACGGGAGTTTTGAACTACCCACTTCTAAATAAAGTTGAAAGGATAGAGTTGAGTCCAGAGGATGAAATCGATATTGAAAGAGATATTGAAGATATTAGAAAGATAGTCCTTGGCTCTATTCCTTCCCCCCAGCGCAAGAAAATTTGTTTAAAATGCGCTTATCAGGAGTTCTGTTTTTGTGGGGAGAATAGTTGGAAGGGCGACGATAAGAATTGAATCTCAATTAAATAAGATGAGGGTGAATAATTGATAAGGGAGAGGAGGCATAAGTATTAGAGAAGATTTCTATATTATGCAGGATGGGATTTTAAAAAGGAAAGAAAATACGGTCTATTTCGAAAATAAGGAAGGCAGAAGAATCCTGCCAATAAATAAAATCAATTCAATTTTCGCTTATGGCAACCTTTCTTTCTCATCAGGGGTTGTTTCTTACCTCTCAAAAGAGGGCATTCCTATTCATTTTTTCAATTATTATGGCTTTTATGAGGGTTCAATGTACCCTCGGGAAACCCTGGTCAGTGGAGACCTTGTAATCTCACAGGCAGAGCATTTCATTGACTCTGAAAAACGACTATACTTGGCTAGGAGTTTTATTGAAGGTGCATGTGGAAATATCCTGAAAAATCTCAGGTATTATGCAAGGAACAAAGAAGATATCCAGGGAGCAATTGAAGGTTACATAGCTTCTATAGAATCCGAGCTTTGTAATTTGGAAAATGCAAAGTCAGTTCCTTCAATGATGCGCACTGAAGGAAAAATCCGTGAGCTCTATTACAAGGCACTTGACGAAATTTTCCCTGAGGATTACAGAATAATAAAGCGTACCAGAAGGCCGCCTGAAAATAAGATGAATACGCTTATAAGTTTTGGAAATTCTCTTGTTTATTCAACAACACTTTCCGAGATTTATAACACTCAACTTAACCCTACGATTTCATACCTCCATGAACCTTTCGAGCGCAGGTTCTCTCTTTCTCTCGATATAAGTGAGATTTTCAAACCAGTCTTGGTAGACAGGATAATTTTTAAACTGGTCAACAAAAATATGCTGGATGACAGCTGTTTCAGGGGGGAAATTGGGAATATGCTGCTTAGTGAAAAAGGAAAGAAAATTTTCCTCAAAGAATATGACGAGAAATTGAAAACCACTATCAAGCACAAAGGCCTGAACCGGAGCGTATCTTACAAACGCCTTATACGCCTTGAGCTCTACAAACTATCAAAACATATCCTGGGGGCAGAGGAGTATAAACCTCTCGTGATGTGGTGGTAAGATATCTGAATAAGGTAATGAATCTGTTCGTAGTAAAGTTATGATCCCAATTGCGGGGTTTGTTGTGACGGGAATTGCTGTATAGTCCTGCTAAGGTGATGAATCTGTACGTAGTAATAGTGTATGATGTTGGAGTTGAGAGGGTTAACAAAGTAAGAACTTTCCTTAGGCAGTACATGCTATGGGTCCAAAACAGTGTTTTTGAAGGTGAACTAACAAAAGCTGAGTTAATGAAGGTGAAATCAAGGCTAAAGGAATTAATCGATGAAGATTACGACCATATTATTTTCTATAGCTCCAGAGATAAAAAGTACCTAGGAATAGAAAATCTTGGAACCCCAAAAGTAGATACAAGCAACATAATTTAACAATAGTGTGTTTCAGCTAATATCCTCCAGCTTAGGCTTAATTCTAACACTTATTTTATATATTTCGGGGTATTTTCTCTCTAATAACTCTGAATTCCTTTTTGGTTCGTGGATCTTTATATATGCACCTCCAGAAGAACGATCCACGAATTTCGCTCTGGAATCTCTCTAAAAAATGAGTATCTTTATATCTGATAGGGTACTAACTTTATTACTCAAAAACAGCAGTATAAGCTGGAATTCTAAAATTTGAGTGAAGGATTTTTGCATCAAATTTCCCGAAAATTAGGGGAAAAATTTCCTTGGTTAAAATCAGACCTTAGAGGGATTGAAACGTGACATGGACTTCTAGCTTATACTTCCAAGCGAGATGTTAAAATCAGACCTTAGAGGGATTGAAACAAACATCAAATCGTCGAATTCATCCGGTTCGAAATCTGAGTTAAAATCAGACCTTAGAGGGATTGAAACCACATCCCGGGGAACTTCTGCACTCAATGAATACCAGTTAAAATCAGACCTTAGAGGGATTGAAACTCTAAACACTCTATTTCCTTTTCAATTTCTACAAGCGTTAAAATCAGACCTTAGAGGGATTGAAACAAAAACAGAATCCAGATAAGCTATTGAGGGAGACATGTTAAAATCAGACCTTAGAGGGATTGAAACTTTCAGACCTCCACGAATCCAGTGTGCCGGAACACCGTTAAAATCAGACCTTAGAGGGATTGAAACACGAACATAAACATATTGAACGTACAGGAGGCGGTTGTTAAAATCAGACCTTAGAGGGATTGAAACATGAAAAGCCCGTTAATCCCATGAGCCCGGATCTGTAAGGTTAAAATCAGACCTTAGAGGGATTGAAACTGAGAAGGTTATCAAAGGTTTCCTCTGCAAACTGCCATGTTAAAATCAGACCTTAGAGGGATTGAAACGTATTCATATCAACGATTATAAGCAAGTATGAAGGGAGTTAAAATCAGACCTTAGAGGGATTGAAACGTGCATGGTGAAATTGTGCTCAATCCTGTGGTATCGTTAAAATCAGACCTTAGAGGGATTGAAACTGAAAAAGGTAGCTCAGTCTAAGGAAATGCAGAAGCAGTTAAAATCAGACCTTAGAGGGATTGAAACATTTCTCAAAATGGTCAAAGAATGTGAAAACCTTCGTTAAAATCAGACCTTAGAGGGATTGAAACGGGTGATTTCGCTATAATATACCCAATTGCTACTAAACAGGTTAAAATCAGACCTTAGAGGGATTGAAACTTTGCAAGATCTGTTTGTCCTTGTTCAATGAGCCCGTTAAAATCAGACCTTAGAGGGATTGAAACGTATGGACGGCTGAGCAGTCGTTAGAGCTAATGAAGTTAAAATCAGACCTTAGAGGGATTGAAACCTCAATCAAAAGAACGCGAACGGGTGGGGCATACCCGTTAAAATCAGACCTTAGAGGGATTGAAACGAAGAAGTTTTTGACCTGCGCGTCACCGAAGAAACAATGTTAAAATCAGACCTTAGAGGGATTGAAACTCTACAGCAAAAAAGTAATTGTGCCTTCCTATCCTGTTAAAATCAGACCTTAGAGGGATTGAAACGTTGTACCAGTCCCATATTGATTGTTTTATCATCTTTGTTAAAATCAGACCTTAGAGGGATTGAAACGCTGATAGAGAAGAATCTATAGGGCTTCTGAGTCCTGGTTAAAATCAGACCTTAGAGGGATTGAAACGATATACTCGGTTATGTTGCCCTCGCGGTCCCTAGATTGTTAAAATCAGACCTTAGAGGGATTGAAACCTCTCATCTTATTTCCCGGATTTGGGTATTCTGCATGTTAAAATCAGACCTTAGAGGGATTGAAACTGTTATACCCCTTGAAATCGTTATCAGTCTAATTTCTGTTAAAATCAGACCTTAGAGGGATTGAAACGTTGAGCTTTTTGTTCATCAGTTGCTACATGTTGGGTCGTTAAAATCAGACCTTAGAGGGATTGAAACCTTGTTATATGCGAAACTAGGAATGAGGCCTCAATCCAGTTAAAATCAGACCTTAGAGGGATTGAAACCTGGTTGTTAAAACTGTTGGTTGTGATGTCGGAATGGTTAAAATCAGACCTTAGAGGGATTGAAACGTCTGACAAAAGGACTCGATTTCGATGGCAAGAGCAGTTAAAATCAGACCTTAGAGGGATTGAAACACGCATACAGAAAGAAAATGTTGGACTCTGGCAAAGTTAAAATCAGACCTTAGAGGGATTGAAACGGCAATTGTATCAAGCGGGAATTTTGAGCTTCTTGAGAGTTAAAATCAGACCTTAGAGGGATTGAAACTACACGATTAATATAGTCGATGCGCTGACAAATATTGTTAAAATCAGACCTTAGAGGGATTGAAACGTAAAAACCGATCTGGAGGATATCAAGGAAGCAGAGTTAAAATCAGACCTTAGAGGGATTGAAACATGAACAACATCGTTTTTCCGTTTTGCTTAACACCAGTTAAAATCAGACCTTAGAGGGATTGAAACCCATTCACCGCCGCCCCATGCGTTTTCAGGATTTAAGTTAAAATCAGACCTTAGAGGGATTGAAACTTGGGATATGTCAAGATAAACGAATGAATATCGAGAGCGTTAAAATCAGACCTTAGAGGGATTGAAACTAGTAAAAATTCCAGTACAGCGACTATAATCGCAATGTTAAAATCAGACCTTAGAGGGATTGAAACGAGCGTTGAGTCTTGAGGTCATTTTCATACCTCCCAGAGTTAAAATCAGACCTTAGAGGGATTGAAACAAGAGATCTCCTGTGTCTGGATGTTTGCTGTCAATGGTTAAAATCAGACCTTAGAGGGATTGAAACGAAAATGTTTTACTCCGGGTTTCCATTGCTCCCTGAAAGGTTAAAATCAGACCTTAGAGGGATTGAAACGATTCTTTCATCATACCCAGGCCACTGATTGATTTCAGTTAAAATCAGACCTTAGAGGGATTGAAACGCTGTCTTGCCCTGGGCGTTTGATCCTCACTAAGCTGTTAAAATCAGACCTTAGAGGGATTGAAACGCACGAAGGTATTTTCTTTTCATGTGTGGTCAATGGTAGTTAAAATCAGACCTTAGAGGGATTGAAACTCTTCATCTATGATTCCGAGCTTTTTTGCGTCTTCTGTTAAAATCAGACCTTAGAGGGATTGAAACCTTGAAGTCAATGCAAACGGTACTGTCTGGATTGGGTTAAAATCAGACCTTAGAGGGATTGAAACAAAGAAATTTTGGCAAAACGGAAACAAAAAAGAAAAGTTAAAATCAGACCTTAGAGGGATTGAAACGCGGATTATTCCAGAAAGGATATTGCTTTTTCTTACGTTAAAATCAGACCTTAGAGGGATTGAAACATTCAACAGACCGTCGTAGCTATAGGTGTGTTATTGGTTAAAATCAGACCTTAGAGGGATTGAAACGTTGTTTTTCCATGCAAGAGCCAGGGCTGCGACTGCGAGTTAAAATCAGACCTTAGAGGGATTGAAACAGATAACCGACTCAATCGCAGCCCAAAAGATCGAGGATTGTTAAAATCAGACCTTAGAGGGATTGAAACTTGATTACGTCTTTCTCTAGTTTCGTTGGCTCAAATGTTAAAATCAGACCTTAGAGGGATTGAAACAAATTAGAAAAATCGGGTTAAGTAGAGATTGAAGGCCGTTAAAATCAGACCTTAGAGGGATTGAAACCAAAATAAATAGCAAGATTGTTATAATTCTTGTAAAGTTAAAATCAGACCTTAGAGGGATTGAAACCGGTCCCTTCTGCTATGTCCTGTATTGTACATCTGTTAAAATCAGACCTTAGAGGGATTGAAACGCTTAAAGCTAACGCTGAACTAATCGAAAATCTACAGTTAAAATCAGACCTTAGAGGGATTGAAACATTGATGCAGTTAAAATGTACGGGAGAGAAAGTAAAACGTTAAAATCAGACCTTAGAGGGATTGAAACCAAGAAGGAGACTCGATTAAGCTAGGTTATATCAGAGGTTAAAATCAGACCTTAGAGGGATTGAAACGAGGTAGTGCAAGCACAGCATAATTTATTAAAAGCTGGTTAAAATCAGACCTTAGAGGGATTGAAACATGGTGACATTTTTCAGAGGCTCTACGAGCTGAGAGTTAAAATCAGACCTTAGAGGGATTGAAACACGAATAACAGAGCTCAGATTCGGAATATGGGATATGTTAAAATCAGACCTTAGAGGGATTGAAACGTTTTCCTGAATCACCCACCACTCACCACCGCCGAGTTAAAATCAGACCTTAGAGGGATTGAAACTAATTTGCTGTCTTGTTAGCATGAAGGCACCCCCGGTTAAAATCAGACCTTAGAGGGATTGAAACGGAAGCTCTAAATAAGGATGACCCAGCTTAAGCTTCTGTTAAAATCAGACCTTAGAGGGATTGAAACCGTTATAAACAGAATTTCGAAGAACACGATAGTCAAGGTTAAAATCAGACCTTAGAGGGATTGAAACGCCATGCTTCCCTTGATACCTGAATCTGCGAGAACTGTTAAAATCAGACCTTAGAGGGATTGAAACGTGATATTTTTCATTCGCGACGAACCTGAAGCAATAGTTAAAATCAGACCTTAGAGGGATTGAAACTTTAATGTAAGAGTTGTTTCGAATTCTTCAAAAATAGTTAAAATCAGACCTTAGAGGGATTGAAACGTAGCATTAAAAAATACATAAATGCTTCATCGTGGATTGTTAAAATCAGACCTTAGAGGGATTGAAACTTCCTTCGATGCCCTGATCGTCTCGGGGGTTACTGGTGTTAAAATCAGACCTTAGAGGGATTGAAACCACTTAAAAAGTGTTCTCTGCGAAAATGGATTAATTGTTAAAATCAGACCTTAGAGGGATTGAAACAGTGTACAAATATGATTACATGCTACCGTTTTTCCTGGTTAAAATCAGACCTTAGAGGGATTGAAACTCTGAAAGGGGATAATTCCGCAAGTTTCTATCAGGGTTAAAATCAGACCTTAGAGGGATTGAAACTTGAATAATCGCGTGTTCTGTCCGGATCTCATCACAGTGTTAAAATCAGACCTTAGAGGGATTGAAACTTCGTTAGCGAAGTCTTGAGTTTTTTCATTCCGATAGAAGTTAAAATCAGACCTTAGAGGGATTGAAACATAGAAGAGGGTGAAATCTGGCAAGAGCCATTCAGTCGTTAAAATCAGACCTTAGAGGGATTGAAACATTGGAGATAGGGATATCACACGTTCATTTCGCGTGAGTTAAAATCAGACCTTAGAGGGATTGAAACATCGGTCTTATTGCTGTCGCAGTCGCAGCCCTGGCTCGTTAAAATCAGACCTTAGAGGGATTGAAACAAACATGGCTATTAGGATCCCTGGGCCGCAAAGGAGTTAAAATCAGACCTTAGAGGGATTGAAACACAATCCCAGTATGCCCCAAAAGGCACAGGAGGATATAGTTAAAATCAGACCTTAGAGGGATTGAAACATTGGAATACCCATGGTTTCGAGAATATCAGCATCGTTAAAATCAGACCTTAGAGGGATTGAAACCGTAGACCCTGGATGAAAAATATTGTCCTGTCTTTCGTTAAAATCAGACCTTAGAGGGATTGAAACGCTTCCTTATTTGTCACATCAGTATGCATTTTAGGCGTTAAAATCAGACCTTAGAGGGATTGAAACAAATATTCATAGTTTCGACGACTGCCTGGTCCCTGGTTAAAATCAGACCTTAGAGGGATTGAAACTCAAGACCGTTTCCAGTTGCCTGGATAGTCGTATTATACGTTAAAATCAGACCTTAGAGGGATTGAAACTCCATTCGCGTTAATTTTCCCGAGTGGGAAAGCGGTGTTAAAATCAGACCTTAGAGGGATTGAAACTCATACCCGCTCGTGCAGTCGATGAATACTGTTCCCTTGTTAAAATCAGACCTTAGAGGGATTGAAACATGGAGAATCTGTTAAAACTCGTTTCAATCGTTGGAATGTTAAAATCAGACCTTAGAGGGATTGAAACATGCAACCTCAGTAATTGGAGGAGCTGGAAAGTTCCCGTTAAAATCAGACCTTAGAGGGATTGAAACATTACTTCGAAGAGTACGCCGGAAAACCGCATATTTGTGTTAAAATCAGACCTTTGAGGGATTGAAACCTCTTCGATGTACTTTAAAACTTTAAGCTCCAAATCTGGTTAAAATCAGACCTTTGAGGGATTGAAACTCAGTTCAGAACTCTTATTTTTACGGGGAAGATAGGTTAAAATCAGACCTTTGAGGGATTGAAACATTACTTGGAGATCCATTGTATAGATGTGTTTCTTAAATAGAAAGATTAAAATTATCTAAAAGAGAAACTTTAAAAGTTATATAGTATTAAAGAAATTATTATAGTAATCATTCCTTTAAGGGATTGAAAATTTAGAGCCCGTAATCGAATCCGAAATTCATTAAAAATAAGACCTTTGAGGGATCATTATTTTGTTTCCTTTATCACTGTAAATATAGATGTTCCATTTAGAGCCTGTAATATTTGGAAAACATTTATGTACTAACACTCAAATAATATTGTAAAAAAACGGGGATTAAATTAGAAAAGTTGAACTAGGAAACAAATTATGAATGAAGCAAATCCCGTTGAATTGACAATATTGCTTTTGAGAATACTGGAACTTCTTCAGAAAAAACTCCATATCCGAACAATGGGACACAAAACAAAACTTGATAGTAAAAAACTACCTGGAGGCTAAATATTGATATATCATTACACAGGGAATATGTTCGCTGACAATGGGATATGGGCAATCTGCCAGTGGGCAGGAAAAAAAGATCCAAAAGAACTTGAAATCGTGGATATAAAGGAATGTGTTTCCGATATAGTCCCAATTTATTTAACCGAATCTTGGGGAAAAACCTTATTCTCTGTTTTTCCTAATAATGCTGTAACCAACCCTTCAGTAAAGAACAAAGAACAAAGGTTAAAAGAATTCTTTGAAGGATTGATTTCACAAACTGAGCCTTTAAAGGACGCAGGTAATTGTATTTCTTGTGGCAAGAGGGATGTTAAGGATTTAAGGACCAAAAGTGAAATCCCGCTTATAGGATCTGGATCTTTGATAAATTTCTTTCCTTTTGGACAGCCAGGTGGGGATTACTGCCCTGCTTGTACTCTTGCAGTTCAATTTTCTCCTTTAGTCTTTTATGCCTGTGGTAAGCTTTTGCTAATTCATTCAAATTCTGACAAAGTAATGCGTTACTGGGCAGGTAAAGCAATAAAGGACGTTCGAAGACAAATCTCTGTAAACAATTATAGTGGTTGTTTTGATGAAGGTTACAAAAATCCTGTTAACGCTCTTTTCCATATAATTGAGGACATTATTATCCAGTATGACGAAAACTGGGTCGAGGAAAATCCCTCTATAAACATGTATCATTTTACAAATTACAATCAGGGACCTGATCTTGACATCTATAGAGTTCCAACCCCAGTTTTTAGATTTCTGGCTTGTGTTAAGGAACCAAAACAGTTCACAGAATGGAAAAAAATTGTCAGAAGAGGTTATTTTAACTGGGATAAAATTAAGGAAGGAGATGAGTACAAAAACAGAGGAAACTCTGTTTATATAAACCTTCTAAAAGGCCGTTCTATTGTGAAATATTTTATTGACAACAAGAACCGACAAGTTTACGGAGATTGGGAACTATTAGAATTTTACTTAACGGAGGTACGAAATATGGGTGGTAAAAGACTAGATACACTCAAAAGAGTTGGGGACAGCCTTTCAGAGTACATAAAAGGTACTGAGAATATAAAGAGATTAAATCAGCTTGAAATGGCAAGTAATTTTGCATCATTCAGGAATCAATTGAGGTTCATCGAAAAAGACCGAATAAAAATAAGCGCTCAAGATCCACTTTTTACTCTTGAAGAGTTTATGGAAGACCTTTTCCCTGAAGGTAACCTGGGCTGGAGAGAAACTCAGGATCTTTTGCTTTTTAGAATTTACGAAAATTTACACAATTGGTTGGTTGAACAGGATGCCTTGAAATCTGAACTTATTTCTAGTGACGAAGAAGAAATGATATTATCTAAGGAGGGATTATGATAACACGTACAGTAAACGGTCTCATGCTTATTGACGCTCCCCACTCGGCGCTCAATAATGCAGGAAATGACAGTAGTGAAAGGACAGAGAATATTGTCAGGGTGAAAGCAATCCGAAAAGGTAAGAAAGTATATCCCTATGTCTCAGGGCAGGCTCTCAGGTATTGGTGGCGCACTACGCTGGAGGAAAAATTCAACTGGAATATCTCTCCTATCGAACGAGATAGGAAGATAGCGTTTACAAGTGCTAATCCTGTAGAATACGATGACGATGACGTGTTCGGATATATGAGAGCTCTCAAAAAGGCAGAAGGTGGCACTGTCACAAGACTTTCTGTTTTGAAAAATTCTCCTCTTGTTTCAGTTGCAGGTCAGGTTCCGACAGATGATTTCGGAGTCATGGCTCGCCATGAGGGCGACCCCGTCCCTTATGAGCACGAATTTTACTCCACAATTTTGAAAGGAATTTTCTCCCTTGATCTTGACAATATAGGCGTATTTTACAAGAGTGAGAAAACGGGATACAAAAATATGTATTCCGAACTTGAAGCAATCGCAGAAAAAAATGGTGCAGAGAAGGTAGAAGATAAATGGGTAATGCCTGCCGAAGTAAGAGAGAAGAGAGCAAAAGATGTGTTAAAGGTTCTTCCATACCTTACGGGTGGCGCGAAGCAAACCTCCCATCTCACTGATGTCTCCCCAAAACTTCTCATACTTGCAGGGATAGACGGTGGAAATCACCTGTTCATGAACCTTGTCAGAGAGGAAAATGGAGAAGCTCTTGTAGATATGGCAGCTCTGGAAGAGGCAATTTCCGATTATTCAGATATTCTATTGACCGACATCTATATTGGGAGACGCAAGGGCTTTATGGAAGAATTCGATGACAGATTTAAGGCTTTAGCTAATAAATATACGGATAGTGACAAAAAAGTAATTTACGGCTCTATAAACGAAATTGTTGATTCGTTTGTTGAAAATATTCCTGGGTTGATGAGGTAAGATGAAAGTCTTAAGGATCAAAATTGAGGGCTGGACTGCATCTTTCAGGTATCCTGGTTTTATAAGCGGATTTCAGCCTACTCTTCCAGTTCCTCCCGTAAGTACCATTTATGGGTTGATTTCAGCAGCTAGAGGAGAGTTTACTGTTCCTGAAGATGTGAGTACTGGTTATGTATTTGACTTTGATAGTAAAGCGGTAGATCTCGAGACAATCTATGAACTGAGCCCAGGACTTTCCGCAAAATCAAATGTTGTAAAAAGAGAGTTCCTGTACAATCCAGAACTTTATCTTTACCTTGACAGGCTCGATTTTGAGAAATATTTCCGTAAGCCTCAATATCCTCTCCTCTTTGGTAGATCTGGTGATTTGGCGAAAGTTTCAGAAATAAAGGAATTAGAACTTCTAGAAGACGTTGGAAAGAGATTAGGAAAAACTATCCTTCCTTTTGGAATTAAAGGTGCGTATGGATTAGTACAGGCTCTCCCAACCCATTTTACTAATGAAATTCCCCGAAAAGCTGTGGGTGTAAAACCATATCTTTTGATGGACGAATTCTTCATTTATCCTGAAAAGTGTCTATTCGATCCGGAAATGGATTGGGCTGTTTGGATTCATAAGAATTGATTGGCAACACAGGGAAGGAATATGGTTATTATTGCAAAAAGTGAAACAGAAGAATCACTACTAGAACATACAGAAAACGCCCTTAAAGTTTTTAAAAGTATAAAAGAAGCATACCCTGAAATTCCTCAGATATGTGGAGTTCCGGACTTCTGGGAGCATCTCTTCTACTCTATCTTTTTTCATGATTTTGGGAAAGCTGCATCAGGATGTCAAGAATCTATGCGTGGAGGAGTAAAATGGAAATACAGGCACGAAGTCCTTTCTGCTGGGTTTGTTTCTGGGCTTGAGTATGAAAACCAGTCAAGGGAAGCTGTAGCTTTAGCAATAATTACGCATCATAAAGATGTGCTTTATTTGCGGGAGATGTATCGTACAGACTCAAATCCTCTTGCTAAGAAAAGATATGCTGAAAAGCTGCAAGAATTAATACCTAACTTTGAAGAATTAAGGGAAATCCAACAAAAGATTCCAGAAATTAGCAAAAATTATCTGGGCTTTGAATTAACTAATTTTAAAGAAATAAGTTCGATTGAAGAAATAACTGATCCCTATAAAAATGTCGTAAAACCATATAAAAAACAGCTTGATAATGACGAATTAACAGCTTTGCATGGAATGTATGGAATATTCCTCAAAGGATTTTTAACAGCATGTGATCACCTAGCATCTGGAGGAAAGTACAGCATATTAAATGGCATTAAAGACATGAGAGCTGTATATAACTTTTCTGAGCTAAGAAAAACCCAGAGTGAAGCTTTAGAAACTAAAGGTGATGCCTTCTTAATTGCACCTACCGGAACTGGGAAAACAGAAGCCGCATTATTTTGGACTCAAGCAAATCAGAATCCTAGCCGGTCTAAAAGGGTCTTTTACCTGCTTCCCTATACTGCAAGTATAAATGCAATGTATAAACGACTTCAAGAAGACTTTAAAGATCCTGAATTGATCGGCATTCAACATAGTAAAGCTATGTATTACCTGTACCGAAGCTTTGAGGATGAAGAAGATTACTTGATTGCAACTAAAAAAGCAAGACAATTAAAAAGTCTTACTGATAAAATATATAGGCCTTATAAAATAGCGACTCCTCATCAGATTCTTAAATCCATGTTTGGAATCCGGGGCTTTGAACAAAATCTTGCAGAAATGTCCAATGCTCTTATCATAATGGACGAGATCCATGCATATGATGCTCATATGACTGCTCTGATTCTTGAGACGCTCAAGATCCTAAAAGGCTATCAAGCCAATTTCCTGATTATGTCCGCTACTCTGCCTTCTTTTCTTAAAGAAATGTTCAAGCGGGAACTGGAGATTACAACAGAGATCTCTTTTACAGAGGATGAGTTGGATAAGTTTACGAGACATAAGGTTTCTGTCCTTAATGGAAATATTTTCGATAACTTAGATCTTATTCGGAAGGAACTTGCTGACAATAAAAAGGTACTTGTTGTTTGTAATACCGTAGCTCGGGCTCAGAATGTTTATAGATTGCTATCTGAAGAAGTAAGTAACTCCAGATTAATTCACGGAAGATTTATTCTGAGAGACAGAGAAGAAATTGAGTCAAAATTAAAGGATCTGAGCCTTTTAGTCGGTACACAGGCAATAGAAGTTTCCCTTGATATTGATTATGATGTATTATTCTCTGAGCCTGCGCCTCTCGATGCCCTTATTCAGAGATTTGGAAGAGTTAATCGGAAGGGGTGGGAAAATAAGGTAATTAAGCCTGTATATATTTTTGAGCAAGGGTCCGAGAAGGATAAATATATTTACAATCAGGAATCAGTCGCTAAGAGCCTTGAATTGCTAAGTAAAGAAAACATTCTAGGAGAAAGCAGAATTCAAACACTTGTGGATGAAGTTTACTCAAACGGATATCAGGGCTCTGACCTTGTATCTTTTGAGAATGTGAAAAAAATGTTTCCCAAGTTTTATAGCAGAATCGTTCCTTTCATAAATGAAAAAGAAAAAGAAGATGAATTTTATAAACTTTATCGTTCTGTTGAAGTTGTTCCAATTCAATTTAAACTTGAATATCTTGAAGAGATTGAAAATAAAAGATATTTTGAAGCTATGAAGTATGTAGTTTCGATAAGGTTTGATCAATACAAAAAGCTGCAACAAAACAACCAAATTCAGATTGACTCTGATATGGTATTTGCAAGTGTTGATTATAGTTCTAAGTTTGGTCTCTTGTTAGATTCAAACGAATCTATTATGGGAATTTTTAGCGATGATTCATAAAAATAATATTATGCATTATTTCTCATCAATCTTGTTCTCTCCATTTTGAGAATTATCTCATAATATCCAGAGTTTTTACTTCACCAGCAAATCTGTAATCGAATTATATCTTACATATCGCATATCCTCGAATACTCATTATATTCGAATGCAAGATCCACTAAAACAAGGATAGAAACAAGATTATCAGTTGAATAATCTCATATGACAGACTCAGAGTTAAAATCAGACCTTAGGGGAATTGAAACGGATAAATAACGAGAAAAACAAGAGCGAAGGAAGCAATACAAAAAGGAAAGGCAAAAATTACTTTTTTCTCAGGTCTGCTTTCTTCCTTCTCAATAACAGCCCGAAAACAGCCATAACCACAATAGCAGCAGCCCAAAATATAACAGAGAATGGCTTTATAGTGGTTTTAAACAAGTTAATTTTACTCTTCGTCATCTATGAGCCCCATGAAACCTGCACTTAATTGAATCAGCTATTTTCTTATTCATTTGCTCTTTTGCCTTTTCTTCGTCAACATTTGAAATATCCATAACAAGTTCCTCCAACATCCTTAACTTCCTCCTTCCTCCCTAATTTTTTACTTTTGTAGATCTTGAAAGCTTATAATCAGTCACAAGAGGCTTATACACATCTTCACGCCTGCCCTGGTAGCCTTTGATGTATTTCTCTACCTTTCTCTGGAATTTATATCCGGTTCTGACAAATCCCCCGGTGTAGAAGTTTCTTTCTCCATCGTTTTGCCCTAAAGCTTTTCTTTCTGGCATTTGTTAACCTTGTTGGGTATCCACACAGCAACTCTAAACCCTATGAATTGTTTCTATATATTTCTTTCAGCTTTAAACATCTACCAAACTTCTCATTGCAGTAAGGACAGATAATGTTGTAACAACGCTGTATTGTGGTGGCGGGATTTACATAGATGGCTACTCGCCACGGATAGCCAGTATAGAATATTAATATTGGCGAAGATTATTCTATATTATTCTATAAAAATGTGGATTGTCCCAATGGGAGTATAAGATCAGTGTACGTGAAAAAACAGCTTTATTTTCATCCCATGAAGTTCAAGCCAGATCCGTGATGGATTCTTTGAAGAAGTGTATTATTAAAAAAATAAAAAGGTTTTTAATTACTTATCTTCTTTCTTTTTGCTAAAGGAAAGAAGAACAATGAATAAAACTCAGAATGCTTTAGCAATTCTTCTTCTTATTGCTGCTGTGGTCTTTGTTGCTGGATGTTCTAGTCAATCATCAATCCAAAAGACTAAAGACGGCCATATTTCTTATGAGCCTGTTCTGAAGTCAGGATATCAAAA
>Ga0134091_1001711_pt1 | contig 16471 bp, 15 predicted proteins | sample 2_5taG_FD_94451 | JGI IMG/M metagenome (GOLD analysis project Ga0134091, IMG submission 94451) | Switchgrass degrading microbial communities from high solid loading bioreactors in New Hampshire, USA - 2_5_20_6_A2 metaG | ecosystem: Engineered > Bioreactor > Semi-continuous > Anaerobic >...
AACCGGCCGAATTTACAATGTACCTGCAATAATAATGCCTTCCACCCGCACTAATACGGAATTTATCCCTTTGCCTGCTGATTCCGAACACTTCAGTATTAAAATAAAATTTTACACCATTTTCCCAAGCATTCTCCGCTAGTGCCACCGTATATAAAAAAGGACTGGTAATTGCCGTATTGGGAGACAACATTGCACCTATTCCTCCGACATACGGCTCTAAGTTTCTGACTTCCTCTGCATTTATGAAAGTCAAACCCGGAACACCGTTCTTTTTCCCAGTATCCATCAATTTTTCTATGCCTTTAAGATCTTCTTCATTAAAAGCCACTACAAGTTTTCCTGTCTTTTTGTAAGGCACATCCAACTCTTTACATACTTGTTCAAAACCCAAATTTCCTTCTACGCAAAGTTTAGCCATCAGGCTTCCCGTTTTATTGTTAAAACCGGCATGAACAACAGCGCTATTTCTTCCGCTTGTACCGGCTGCCACATCACTTTCCTTCTCTAATACAGCAATATCAAGTTTATACCTTGAAAGCTCCCGGGCAACTGCACAGCCTACTGCACCTGCTCCTATAATAATTACATCAAAATAATTCTCCATACGATAATATCCATTCCTTTATAAAATGCAATTTATATATTGTATTCTATCATAAATTTATGGCAAATTGAATAAGTTTGACAAAATAATTTAACTTATTACAAAGCAATTAAAACCGTATTTAACAGGTAGTTTTTCAGAATATCCAAATCCGATATTCCATAAATTTACTCGTAACATTATGAAAGTTTTTGCAACACAAACTGCAAACATACTTCAAAATAAAAATCGATATATAAAATGATATTTGAAAATAAACTTCAAATCTACAGAAGTGAATTTTTTCAGTTAAGATGTGCATACCTTACAAAATAGTACAGAGGAGTCTCATTTTCATTCATGAAATAAGTAACCGTACCGTATTTTCTCAATTCATTAATCAAATAATACTCGGCATCAGAGCCATAGTGGTAGAATAATACATAGACCTTTTCATACTTTATAATACTATCAACATTTTCCTTAAGACGCTCTTTATCAAGGGTAGTAATATATTTGTAAGGCTCACATTTAAGGTTCCAGTACTTACAACCGTAAATCAACTGTCCGTCTTCAAAGACCTCTTCCGGAAAATGGGTTAAACCTTGCTTATATCCTGTTTTGTATTCGTAAATAGGAACAGCATTAGCAAAAATATACAGCTTTTCATCTTCTTCAATTTTGTTGTTAAGATAATAGATCAAGTAAGCGGCTTCCTGACCTTCTCTATACAAGTTCTTCACATCGGTATACTTTAATGAATCGTAGTTTAAAGCAATAATCAATATAAATACCACTATTTCAAATGGTTTCCACCTCAGCAAATCCATTAAAACTTCTGCGAAAAACAGAATTCCAAGTAAGGTAAAGGGCACTAAAAATAATAACAAACGGTCTTGCATAGGATATTGCTCAATAGCGGACGCAACTAACGTAAACAAAACGGCTAAAACGCTATATCCCCCAATTTTGTTTTTTCTCACAAAGAAAAGCATAACCCCTCCAATCCACAATATCCAGGAAAGAGCAGCCACATCCTTGAAAATAAAACTAAGATAATTATTAAGCATAAGATATATTAAATTTCGCTCGGACAACTTTTTAGGAAACAACGGAAAATAAAGATGCTTCCAATATTCCATAGACATTCCGTCTATGTTTCCTGAAACTTTACTGGTATAAGTTAAATAGCAAGCTCCAAAGCTTATCAGAGCTACCGCTCCAAAAACCGCAGAACTTATAAAAAGCCTTAATATATCCTTTATTTCATCTTGATTCTTTGAAATCCTGTGGGCTATAAACTTGACTATAGCAAAAAAGAAGTTATAACATGTAATTGCACCAATAACAAAAATTGACGGGAAGGAAATCCATACGGCAAATATGCAAAATAGCGCATATACCCAAGCAGGAAGTTCTTTATCTTCATAAAGTTTATAAAGATATAAAGCAGTAACGGTAAAAAACGCATCGGGCATATAGGGCTTTAATTCTGTTGTATAGTAGATAAAAGGAGAAACGGTGGCATAGAAGGCTGTTCCCAAAAGCGGTCTTTTAAACCCTGACCTTTTTATCAAGAGATAAAAGAGCCTTATGGACAACACCCCGGTTAAAAACGAGTACAATCTTAATGCCCGCTGTGAACTCCCTAAAACAGTAATAAAAAATTTTACAATTAATATAAAGCCAATAGGTGCACTTTGTGAATAGTCAAGGGGATTAAACAAACCGCTAAATCCCCTCTGTACTATTCCACTGGCAAGCATAGCTTCATCATACCAGAGGGTTCTATCCTGGATGTATGACCCCAGTCTAAACACTATCCCCATTACTATTACAATCATATACAATATCGTTGTAAATTTTACAGGCTTTTTTACTTCCACCAAATTCAGTTCTATTTCTTCATTCCTTCTTGTCGGTAACATCAATTATTTCCTTTCTATGAGTAACAATACTTAATTACTCTTGGCATCATACTTGCCTAATGCTGAATTTATTAGAATTTTTAAAAGCAGATAATTTCCCTTGAAAAAGCTAATTTTAGTCGGAATTTTTCCATGTTTAGGATAGCTTCTTCTCACCGGGATTTCAACAGTTTTCATTCCGATTCTCGGTGCTTTGACCGATAAATAAGCCAAAAGCTCATAGGTGTCAAACACTTCACGGAAAGGCTGAACCTCTTGATGAGTAAGAAATCGTCGCGAATATGCCCTAAATCCGTTCGTCGTGTCGGTGTACTTGAAACCTGACGCTAAAGAAATAATGGGAGCATGAATGAATTTAACCGCCACATGCCTGGTAATGGGCGTATTTTCAGCTATTCCTCCTTTAATATAACGGGATCCCTGAACCATATCATAGCCTTTGTTCAAGCATTCAATAAATAGAGGTATGGATTCCACACTATCCTTACCATTTCCGTCAATGGTAACAATACCGTCATATCCACGGTTCAATGCCCACCAATAGCCCATTCTTAGCTGAGCACTTAATTTCCCCGGTCCTTTTTTTATAAGAAGTGTGTTTACCCCCAGGGATTTTAAGCGCGCGTTTTCTGTTGAACCGTCGGTTGAACCTCCATCACACAACACAACGTCAATAATCAAATCAATGCCTAGTTTATTCATCTTTTCCAACTGGCCGATAATCCTGTCACCCTCATTAATGACCGGTATACAGAGACAATACTTGTTTTTCTTATCTTTAAATTCAATCTTTTCAAACTCCGGTACCTGTTCCGTCATAGCCTGCATTTCTCCCAAAAAGTTTTTTCATTGAGCTTAACTGATATCTTACATTAATCTCCGAATGTTTCGGCTATATAATTCATTGTTCTCTCTATATTATCCGGGAAGTCTTTTTCTTCCTTTTTCATTTCAATGGACACAAAACCTTTATAACATTTCTCCCTTAAAAGCGAAGCCAGTTCCCGATGTTCACGTCTTTGGCAAATGGGCAAAAGCCCCGGTTCACTAATATGTACATGGTTTATATAATCCACATGGTCAATAATTTCATCAACACTCTCACCATTGGCAATCATGGTTCCAAAATCAAGGTTAACTTTAAAACCCTTAGAATTAACATCTTTTACTATTCCCACTGCTTCTCTTGTATAGTTTATAAAGTTTGTCCCATACATGGACGGATTGGCCTCAATGGATATTACAGTACCTTTTTTCAAGGCATATTCCGCGAGTTCTTTAAAAAAGTCCACCGCCACTTCATAATCTTCCTCTTTGGTCATGTACCGGTTCTTAGGGCAACCGAAAACCATATTCCTGCACGAAACTGCTGCTGCAAAATCAATGGCTTTAATCAAATACTGGGTAATGTTTTTTCTACTTTCCCGGCTTTCAAATATATTTTCCGTTCTTCCGTAAAGTATTGACTGCATGCTGCAGATTTCAAAATTGTATAGTGATTTAAGCTCTCCTGTCAGTTTTTCCGCCTCATCTATCCGATCATAAGGTTTATCGCTAATTAGCCTTGTAGGTGCTATTTCCAAACCGTAAAAACCGTATTTCTCCATAAGCTTATAGACTTCAAAATCCTTAGAAGCTTCCCATGCTATATTGGAAATTGCAAGTTTCATAGCAATTCTCCTATAAATTCTTTAATATCCTTTAATACTGTATCCTTGTCGGCTATATATCCTCCCTTTCCGTTAAACAATTGATAATGTACAGTATGTATATCATATTTTACGGGAGTGTTTAAAAATTCGTTTTTAAATTCCTTTCCGTAAATATATTTATACAGTTCACCGGAAGAGACCGGTTCTGTCACAAGACATAAAAGGCGTATATCGTTTTTTATCATTGTTTCAATATGAAGCCAAAGGTTCTTTAAATTATAAAACTGGAACGTATTCCTGGAATCGGTAAAAGAAAGAGCATTAAAGCTGGAATTTTCAAAAAACTCTTTTAAAGCCGACTTAATTTCTTTATTAACAGGTTTTAGCTTGTAAAAGCCGTTCTCCTGCTTTGAGTAACATTCCAAAAGGTTTACTGGAGATACCTTTTGAAGTTCCAAAAGCTTTTCTTCCTTCAACATTGATGGAATAATGCTTATCATGTCAAAGATAAAATTCTTCCTTAAATTCGCCCCAAACAGCGCGGGAAGTCTTAATATATGATAGTCTTGGACGTTCTCCACAACCCATTTTTCAAGAATATAGCGGTCCTTTCCATAGGGTTGAAGTCCCTCAGTGTCTATAAAAGTGTTCTCATCTACATTACGAGGCTCTTTATAAACATCAACTGTAGATATCAGTACAAGCTTTTTAAACTTCATCTTTTTTATATTTTCAATAGCCTGGATTATATGGTTTAAATCCTTATCCGGATCATGATTTGCAAGAAATTTTTCAGACTTTACACCGCTGTATACCACAAGGTCATGCTGGGTATAAAAGGCTTCATCAATATTACTGGAGTTGTATTGCTTGCTAAAATCGGTCTGCATAATTAAATTGGAGCCTATAAAGCCACTATATCCCACTAAAGTTTTATCCACTAAATTCTCCCCCCTAAACTTATATCTTACAAATCAAAGACATATATTTATTGGCTTTAATTTCAATTTCTTCGAACAGAGAGCATTATAACATTGCTACTTAACCTTTTCAACCGATTCAAAGGTATATGTATACTTTGTATTTTGAAGATTTAAAATAAGGGATACAAATTTTATTACAATTGCAAACAAGGAAAAGAATCCTGTAAAACAGACTGACAGGAACAGCATAATGGTTGTCCAGCCTTCAACAACTTTATCATAGGCTATATATATAAATACGGTATAGCAAAATACGCAAATGGAAAACAGCAACATCACTATAGCCATAAATATGGATATTTTCGGTACAATATCAGTAAAAATCATAAGGTAATTAAGAGCCTGAGACAGCCTTACCCTTGTGTCAAGCTTTCTCTCAAGGTCAATATTTCTATTGGTTTTATACTTGTGTATATAGGTTTTAAGCCCTATGTTATAGTACACAGCTTTTCTATATTGAATAGATGTGCAGGAGTTATTTATCCGGTTTACAGCCCTTCGAGACAAGACTCTGAATCTCTCAGTCCAAAGCCTTAAGTGATTTTGCGAATATGTCTTAAACAAGTTGTAAAAAGCTCTTGAGTCCCAGCGTTCTTTGATGTCAGGAGCCGCCGAAACAATATCAAACCCTTCTTGAGAATGCTTGTACACATTTATAATCTCTTTAAAGTCATAATCGGCAATAGGGCTGTCAAACTCAAAAACAAAGTCACCAATAGAAATATCCACGCCGGCTGTAATTGCCGCCTCAGTACCATGGTAAAAGCTTAAGTTTATAATGGTAAAGGAAATGGCTTCAAGTTTTGAAGCTACCTTTTTCAATACTTCAACACTTCTATCGGTCGAAAAATCGTTAACAGCAATAATCTCATACTTCTCAAAGTTTTCCGAAAGTACGGCGGCAATACCTTCAATAAATTCACCTATGTATTTTTCATGGTTTCTTACATACACTACAGCAGAAACTACTTTCTTTTCTTTATTTGTAAGCTCCATAATCATAATACCTCTTCCAAATCATATACTGTACTTATCTTTCCTGACAATACACTTATAAAAGTAGGATTTTCCGAGTATTTTCTAATTATCGTCGGTCTTGAATCATCAATCTCCGATGACAATAGAATGGGCTTCATTGAATAGAGGGATTTATAAAAGCTAAAGTCGTATTGGCTTCGCAGATATTTTTCTGCTATTCCCGACATATATGACCAGGAACTAAGCGGTCTAAATTCACACACATTACAATTGTAAAGCTTTTTTTCACTACACAGAGGATTATTTTTTTGACACTCAAAAACCGGTAAATTTTCATGGCAGCTCAGATGTGGTGTAAAAGTAACAGAAGTCAGAGAATGAAGCCCAGTTTTACCAAAGGGCATTATAGAGAAAAACGGTCCATCCATTACGGTTATTCCAAGCCCTTTCAAATTATCTCCAGGATGGCATAGTATTACTTCACAAAGCTCATATTTTATTTTAAAAGGTTCAAAGCCCGCGATTGTGTTGATCTGGTTTGTAGACGCATAGGTAGCATTCAGAATATACCCTGTAGATATTACATCATCACCATTTATAATTATATGATACTCCCCGGCACTTCTTTCAATTTTTTCTATTTTCGCATTAAACTTTAACTCGACCTGTGGAAATTTTTTTATTTCTTCCAAAAGATAATCCTTAAGAATTGCGGCATCATAAGTATACTCTTCAACTTCAAAGGCCCCGTCACACATGCCTGGATTAAAGAACTCACCGGGGTCAATTTCAATACACTTTATATTTGCGTTTTTACAAAACTTCTTAAACTGAGCTGCACTAGTCCATGAGTATTTCGAAGATGTGGCATATATCTTTTTAAAGGATGAATTTATGCAAAACTCAAACTCTCTATTGAATTTCTGAAAATATTCCGTCACACTGTTAACTGTCGATAAAGAACGAGGATAATGATAGCCATTGTGCACCCGAGCTTGATTTATATATGTAGCGCGTAAAAAAGGGTCACTTTCACACTCTAGTACAATAACTTTATAACCTTTTCTACCGCAAACCAGTGCCCCATATAACCCATATAGACCTGCACCAATTATAACCCTATCGTAATACCTCATTTATACCCTTCTTGCTTTAATCCCCTAAAATTGTATTTTTTATATTTCATCCGAGTAATTTGTACACTTTTTACCAAAAACATTTATATTATTATTTTAGCCTTTTTTACATAATTATTCAAGTATAAATGACAGTCTTAAATCCTGTGTTTTTAAATTCTTGATTTCTTATTATTAAAATTATCAACCAATACAAACAAAAGCTCTTAAAATTAAGAGCTTTATGTCTAATATATTCTTATATTCATCTCTAACTGTCAGGATGTACTCAATGAATCAATATCCCTTTGCGTCTTCATATCACTATTCTCACTACAGCAATTTTCACCTTCTACAATCCTTGATTCAATTTTTGATGCTTCCATAACCTTTTCCATTATAGTGTTTTTTATTTCCTCTACGGAATCCTCAAGGGAAAAAGTCCTTTTAATTTCTTCAAGCAGTGCAGTGTCAAAGTTCTCCATATCTATATCCATACATTTATCTTCAGTGCATAACCTGAACAAAGCCTTATATTGATAATTATCCTCAGTAATATTTAAATTTACAACCTTTAAATCTTTACACAGCATATATCATCCCCCTTTATTTATGCCTAAAGAATGCCGTATTATTGTGCTTTTGCAGCCAATGGTGTCGGAACGGTATAAACTCTTGTTGCCAGCTCGCTATCCAGCATCAAAATTGCTTTACCGTCATTTTCTCCCACTAACCTAATCTTGCTTAAATTTTGCTGTGCAGCGTCCTCTTCTTCTGCTTGCTCATCAATAAACCATTTTATAAACGAACTGGTTTTATGATCCCTTTCCTCCATAGCTCTATCGGCAATGTTATAAATGGATTGGGTAACATATTGCTCATGGGCAAGGGTCTTGGTAAATACCTCTTCAATGGAGTTAAAATTCCACTCAGGTGCCTGTATTGCCTGCAGTTTTACCCGCCCGCCAACAAGATTCAGATAATTGATAAAAATAAGGGCATGATCTCTTTCTTCCATTGCCTGAACTCTAAACCAATTAGCAAAGCCATTTAAATTTCTTGATGTAAAATAAGCTTCAAAGGAAAGATACAAATATGCAGAATAAAACTCTTTTTGAATTTGGTCATTTAAAAGCTGTTCCATTTTTTCACTAATCATATCGCCCATCCTCTCTCAAATATATGTTTCGTATGTTACTTTTTACTTCAAAAGATATGTTCATTATAAAATATACCCTATTTTATGATTTATAAAACTTTTTATGATTTTTTCTCAACATTACATGCTAAAACAAGTTTATATCGCTTAAATTTAAGCTAATATATCTGTAATATACCCCCGGTTTGGTGCGTAGAAATAATAAGTACCACATATAACCAAAGGGGGATTCTTATGATTTTGAAAGGAAAGAAAATAGGCTATGCCTTTACCGGTGCATACTGTGTTTTTGATCAATCCTTCCCGCAATTAGAAAAGCTAGTAAATGAAGGTGCCGAGGTTATTCCCATTGTTTCCAATCAAGTTGCCGTTACCGATTCCCGTTATGGCAATGCAGCCGATTTTCTAAGCAAAATGAGTAAAATTACAGGAAACAACGTTATCCAAACCATTGTAGAAGCAGAATTATATAACAAAGTTGAAAAGCCAATGGATATACTGGTTATATCTCCATGCACAGGATGTACTCTATCCAAGCTTGCTGATGGTGCCACCGATACACCTGTGCTGATGACAGCAAAGGAATTATTCAGAAATGATAAACCTGTCGTCCTCGGAATAGCAACAAATGACGGACTTGGCATCAGTGCAAAAAGTATCGGCACATTGCTTAGTACAAAAAATGTCTTCTTTATCCCGTTTGGACAGGATAACCCTATCGACAAGCCCTTCTCAATTGTATCTAAATTTGAACTGACACTGCCGACAGTTGCTAAAGCATTAAACAAGGAACAACTGCAGCCAATTTTAGAAAAGTATTAACGGTAAGTTTATATTAAAATTAAATTTAATAAAAAAATCTGCCCAGTCTAAAATTATGATTGGACAGATTTTTTATGCAGTATCTATGTAAGTTCAGCTATAACTTTGCGGCAAATGCGTTCACTATACCTGCTTTCATAATGCCCGGGAGCCCAACCTTTAAGGAAACGGTAAAAATCGGCCCACGCCACATGATACAACTTACGCCATTCCTTTTCCAATGCTTCAAAGTTCACCTTCTTTTCCATGATATCCAGTGCCTTTTTCAATTCCTTGAAATAATACTCCAAAATGTCGTTTTCCCAGCTTTCACATTCATCGTCATAAAGGCAGCTGTCAATAAAGTAGGCAACATCCTTCATTCCGCAGCCGCCGCCCACATATTGAAAGTCTACTGCAGCAACACTATTCCCGTCCTGGGAAAAGCAAAAATTCTCAAACTTCGCATCACCGTGAACGAGGGTTTTATAAGTACAGCTGTTAAGTTTTTTGTCTATTGCATGGGCTGCATTCTTTAAATCCTTATCCTTCATGGCTTTAAGTTCATCGGGGCGAGTATCCAAATGCCAGTAAGTACCTTTTGACCACAGCTTTTCAGGTTTTTCACCCATAAAAGTTGCATGAAAATTGGCAAGCCAACTTAAACACAGCTGGATTTCCTTCCAACTTACACTTCTAAGTCTTCTGTTGAAGCCTGCTGCGTCAAGATCTTCAAACACCATCAAAAACTCATTATTCTGCCATTCAAAAGCATATCCTTTGGGAATTCTGCAGTATTCCCCACACCTTTGGCTCCAATTTTGATAAAAAGCCATTTCCACCTTATAGGATTTTAATTTTCGCTCAAAAGAAATATCCTTACCCCGGGACTTTCCTGGGACTTCCGGTAAACATACATTTTTTACTATTACACTCTTTATTTCTGCTCCGGACAGTCCATAGCGCAATATTTTACCATATCCGCTCCAAAGTTCCTGGACTTCTTCAATTTCATACAATTCCTTTGCTCCTGTAGATTTGAGAATTATCTTTTCAAAACTTTTATTCATAGCAGTACTTCCCCATTTATCTCTTTTTATATACTTTTTAATAAGTTTAGCATATAATCCGTACTCTGAAAACCTTCTACCTATTCCTAAAATCGTATTTTATCTTTTTATATTTCGCCTCCTTCACCTTATTTAAAAACACAAAAAAGAATTGGTCGATGGAACCAATTCTTTTTTTAATCCTCTATTTACTAAAGTACATATTTCTGTTCAAGCATATCCAACATCTTCAAATATTTTTCTTGAACCCCTGACTTTTTTGCTTCCTTCTCAAAAGTTTCACACTCTTCATTTATACTGCTGAGGGATTCGGAAGGAAGCTCTTTTTTACCGTAAGGATAGGCAATATTATCTTTCTTATCAATGTGGCGGTTAAGCAAATGGGTATAGGATACAGCATTGGCAATAACGTCCACCTTTGCATCCTCATCACCGTTTTTCACCTGCTCTAAAGCTTCCTCAAGACCTTGCATATATAAACGGCCCAAATCATGTTCTACCAACATTCCGAACCTGACCAATTTTTCTGCAGCACCGCCTAATTCTATCATTCTGTTGAAAAGGAATTTCTCTTCTTTTCCGTGATGATGGTTATCGGCATAGTTTCTTACAAAATCAATCATATTTTCAAAATCTTTATAGTCAATTTCTTTTCCATGCATTATTCCTATACACGCTTTTCTTATTACCGATAGCATCCTTTTTATATTTTTATGTTCCTCAACCATCAAAGCTATTGCATCCAATTAAATCACATCCTTCTATTGTATTATAAGCAACTTGCAGCCTATTATACAAATATTTGCTTTGAGGTTTCATTTTATATGCAAGTTCTCTTATATCTGAAGGATGTATAATAAAAGCTAAATAAAGTATTCAATAATTATCTCCCGATTGACAAGTATATTGCAAATTTCATCCACTGCTTTATTGATTTCAACACTAGCATCGGGTATAAATTTGCTAAAAGGTGTTTCACCAATGTTAACAACCAGAATATCATTTGGTGCATTTAGTTCTTTTAAGATTAATGCTTCGTAATCTTCTAAATTATAGACCGATGTTATAAATATCTGTCCTGAGTCGGTAAATATTCTTGCCAATTCACCAATTCTATATATTTGCTCAATTCTGTCCTCGCTTTCGGTTATCACATTCGAACCAAGCCCCCCAAGGAAACTGGATACTCCAAGAAAGTAGGCTTTATGCTTCGTATCAAAAAGCCTCTTTTCCAATTGCCTTCCTATATCCTGAATGTTTTTCTCAAATTCTTCACTTCCCGTAGTAATAACAATAAACTTCGATTTATGCCCATAACTTTCTCTTCTCTGATTTTCTGTTATAAGACTCTTTTCCCACAAATATTCTCTCTTTTTAATATGATCCTTCAAACTGTTCTCTTGATCATCCACACTTTCAAGAATTATTCCGCCTCCTGCAATATCATAGTTGTCAACAATTACAAAGCGGCCTGTCTGCTCGAAATTGGAAATGATATCAAAAGCAATGGGCTTTTGGGTTTCAAATATGCACTCTGCCACATCATGCCTTTCCACCTGGTCCTTAAAAGTATCAATATTTATCTGTGCAGCATCAATTATACTTATAATTTCCACCAGTTTTACACTGCTTCTCATTGTTCCGATTTTTAGCTTATATTTTTTATCTTTTACAAGGGGAGATTTACCCACCCAGAAAATGTTGGCTCTAAACTTCTGACTTACAAAGGGATGCTGCTCATTAACTTTAACCATGATTTCTCCAGGCTTTATATAAACTTGAGTTTTAAGAGTAACTCCTATTGCTTCATCAACCTTTGCCGTCTTTCTAGGTTTTACGTTAAATCCCTCAATACTTGCAATTTCTGACTTTTTGTAGGAAGGTAGGAATAAAACTTCATCCCCTTCACTTATTGCACCACTGGTTATCGTTCCGGCCACAATTCTTCTATCGTCGCCTTTTTCCGTGAATTTATAAATGTCCTGAACAGGCATACGAAATGCTTTGTCTTCATCTTTCTTTTTATTGGTAAAAGCGTCCAACTGTTCCAATACCGTTGGTCCTTCATACCAAGCTGTATTATCGGATTTTGATGCAATATTGTCCCCATGAAAAGCACTTATGGGTATAAACTCTATGGGCTTGACTTTTACTCCTTCGAGAAATTCTGTAAACTGTGCCTTTATTGTATTAAAAATTTCTTTGTCGAAACCGACCAGGTCCATTTTGTTTACCAACACAACAACTTGCTTGATACCGAGCATTGAAACAATATGTCCATGCCTTTTGGAATTCTCCTGTATTCCCTCTTTTGCATCAATAACCAGCAATGCTGCTTCTGCCCTCGATGCCCCGGTAACCATGTTTTTAAGAAACTCAATATGTCCCGGTGCATCGATAATTATGTAGTCCCTTTTTTTAGTCTTAAAAAAGCATCGGGCCGCATCTATGGTTATTCCTTGTGCCTGTTCATCCTTTAAGGCATCCAGCAGGAAGGCATATTCAAAGGGCTTGGAATTTTTCCGGCAATATTCCTTAACCCATTCAAGCTTACCGTCAGGCAAAGAACCGGTATCGGCAAGCAGTCGGCCTATTACTGTGCTTTTTCCATGGTCTACATGGCCGACTATAACAATATTCATTTGTTCTCTCTCTTCCATATTAAATATACCCCCCTTTACGAAGCGTTTCAAGGCCTCCGCCGTCGTCCTGGTCCTGCGCTCTTCCTGCCCTTTCAGCTATTTTTGAAAACTTTCCGCTTTTCAGTTCCTCTATTATCTCTCTCACATTTTTAGCTGTGGATTCAACTGGAGAAGTGCAAGGATAGCAACCTAAAGACCTGTATCGTTTTCCATCTCCCTGGTCAAAATACAATGAGGTAATGGGAATATTCTCCCTCTCTATGTATTCCCAAATGTTAAGTTCGGTCCAGTCAAGAAGGGGATGAATTCTTACATGGGTGCCGGGAGCAAAATCGGTCTTAAACTGGTTCCAGAATTCCGGAGGCTGATCGCCCACATCCCAGTCATTTTCCCTATCCCTGGGTGAAAAATATCTTTCCTTTGAACGGCTTCCTTCTTCATCAGCCCTAACACCGACAATTACGCCGGTAAATCTTTCTTTATTGGTATCCTTAACATATTTTCCGGTTTTATGGTCCAAAATATATCTTGGCCACTCCCCGGAAAGGGTGTGTTTCAATGCTTCCGTTTTAAGAGCCTGACAGCAGGACAAGCGGTCTGTTTTCCCGTCGGGAAAAGTGTTCTTTTCACTTAAAGCTTTTGAGTTTTCTCCATATATCATGGTAAGCCCCCACTTTAACGCCAACTCATCCCTGTAAGCAATCATTTCGGGTATTTTATAATGGGTATCTATATGTACTAATGGAATAGGCACATGCCCAAAGAAGGCTTTCCTTGCAAGCCATAGAAGTACAGTGCTGTCCTTTCCTATTGACCACAGCATGCATAAATTTTTAAATTCTCTGTAGGCCTCTCTAAGTATATAGATGCTCTGTGCCTCCAATTTATCCAAATGATTCATTTTTACACCTCCTTAATGACGTTTGCAACATGCAGTCCACATTCCTTCTTATCCGGGTCTTCCCACCACCATCGACCGCTTCTTACATCCTCACCTTTTTTTACTGCCCGGGTGCAGGGTTGACATCCAATACTTCTGAAATCTTTATTATATAAACTGTTGTAAGGTATATTTTTACTGCGTATGTACTCCCAAACCTGTTCTTCACTCCAATATGCCAAGGGATTTATTTTAAGTTTTTGGTGAGCATAATCCCATTCAAATACTTCAATATCTTTTCTTGTGGAAGACTGCTCCCTTCTTAACCCGCATACCCATACATCCACCGTTGCAAGTACTCTTTTTAGAGGTTCCACCTTTCTTACTTCACAGCATTTCTTTCTCAAATCAACACTTTCATAAAACATATTAGGGCCATATTCCGAAACAATTTTCTCCAATTGCTCATTTGACGGAGCATAAACTTCATATTTGAAACCGTACCGAGAAGAGGTCTCCTCCATTAGATCATATGTACTTTGAAAGTGCCTTCCGGTATCTATGAAAAATATTCTGGGACTTGTACTGTTTTTAGCAAAGATTTCGGTCAGCACTTGGTCTTCAATGGAAAGACTTGATGCCAAAATTGTTCTGGATTCCCCAAATCTCTCTAAAGCATAGCAGATTATATCCCTGGGTGATTTGTTGCTAAACTCATAATTTAATTTTTCAATATCCTGTCTGTTCATAGACTACCTCCTTATTGCTTTAAACATCAATAGCAAGTAAAACTTTGCCGCAAGAAATTTCAACAAGGCACAACTTCTGCTTTTTCCCTATTAAAAGTTACTGAATATAGTTGCTGCCGTCGAACAAATATTACTTTTCCTATATGTTTTATATGTTTTAATTTGCTATATGTCCCTTTTACATTTCAAATTTGCATAAAGGGACAATGGAAATAAATTTGCTAGATCAATAATCTGAAGCTTTGGTGTAATTTTACCTCATCTTTGTTTTTTAATTACGGATTTATCACTATTATTCCTATAAGTTTTGTTAGGATTATATTACCATGTCATTAATTACATTGTCAACACTTATTTCCGATATTGCTTATAGGATTAGTCGGCTTAATTTAAAATTTTTAGAGAAAGCTAAATTGAAACTTTCTCTTTTAGGACTAATAAAGTAAGGCTATTTAAAACTATTCATTTATATTTATTTAAATAATTAGTTTTTACACCATATTTACATCATTGCCTGTTCCAAATCCTTTATTAAATCATTTACGTCTTCAATTCCCACAGATATTCTAAGAAGCTTTTCATTAACCCCTAGCCTTTCCCTTAAATGAGCAGGTATTGCCTTGTGCGTCTGCGCTATGGGATAGGTTATCAAACTCTCAACTCCCCCCAGACTTTCAGCGAAAATAAAAACTTTTACCCTCTCAAGTATTGATTCTACCAGTTTTTCATCCTTTACATGAAAGGAAATCATAGCTCCAAAGCCCGATGCTTGTTTACATAAAACCTCATAACCCGGATTGTCCGGAAGCCCTGCATAAAATACCTTTTCAACCTTACTATGGGTTTTAAGCCAATTGGCAATTTTCTGTGCATTATACTGTTGCCTATCAAGACGTACTCCAAGAGTTTTTATTCCTCTTAAAATCAGCCAGCTGTCAAAAGGTGCCAGTACTGCTCCTTCGGATTTTTGTATCAATCTAAGCTTTTCTGCAATTTCATCATCAGATACCACAATAAATCCTGCCAATGTATCATTATGTCCACCAAGATATTTGGTGCCACTATGAATCACAATGTCTATGCCAAACTCAAGAGGTCTTTGATAATAGGGCGTAAGAAAAGTATTGTCAACAATAGTTAAAATACCTTTTGATTTTGCAAGTTCTGAAACAGCTTGCAAATCAGTTATCTTCATCATGGGGTTTGAGGGAGTTTCCACAAATATAGCAGCAGTATTAGGTTTTATACTCTCTTCAATATTTTTTATACACCCGGTATCTACAAAGCTAAACTCCAAACCGTACTTTTTATATCTTTCTTCAAAAATACGATATGTACCTCCATATAAATCATCAGAAACAATTATATGATCATTGGGAGAAAAAAGTTTTAATATTGCAGATACCGCAGCCATACCACTGGAAAATGCCAAGCCATGCTTTCCGTTTTCTAACATAGCGACTGTGTTTTCCAATTCTTCCCTAGTAGGATTCTGAAGCCTTGAATAATCATACCCGGTAGTCTGATTCAAGCTGGGATGCCTGAAAGTTGCACTTTGATATATAGGAAAACTTACCGCTCCTGTTTGCGGATCATATCCTTTACAACCATGTACCAGTTTGGTATTAATGTTAATTCCCATTTCCGATCCCCCCCCATTCATAATTATTCCTATCATCTTAATTATCATTTCTATAAAAAAATATAGGTTTATTTCCCATTTTCCTACAATGGATTTTTTATCCTTACTTCTCCGATATGTTATATAGTATTACAATGTATATATTTTGTCAATCATATTAAAATTTGTCTGTTATTATTGAATAAATAACGGTAAATTTATCTCTTGTTTAAAGTTATAAATCAGCGTCCTTAACCACATAAATTTACCGTTTGCACAGCAAAATCCGATTATATATTATATATTA
>Ga0134091_1001714_pt1 | contig 16466 bp, 17 predicted proteins | sample 2_5taG_FD_94451 | JGI IMG/M metagenome (GOLD analysis project Ga0134091, IMG submission 94451) | Switchgrass degrading microbial communities from high solid loading bioreactors in New Hampshire, USA - 2_5_20_6_A2 metaG | ecosystem: Engineered > Bioreactor > Semi-continuous > Anaerobic >...
ACCGTCAGCAGCCATATAATCTGGGCCACAATAATTATGGCTTTATTCCTGCCATAGCTGCTTGCTATTCCTCTCTCCTGGGAAAAATTAAGCCACAGAGCGTTTACGGGCAGAAACAGACTTAGAATCCTGGTAACTTCAATTATTGCCGCAGGCTTGTCCGATAATGCTGCCAAAAATATATATGAGGCAAGAATAAAGCATGAAAAGTAAAAGTAATTGCCGTTCTGGAACCAGATACTCAGAATGATTGTCAGAAGTGCAAACACATATGGCAGAATACTTAACAGAGAGCGCATAGCAATGCTCATGCCCTCAGACTTCATGGATATATACCACGCAGTCAAAAGAACAATAAAAGGCGCTGCTTTTGAAAAGATTCTACCCATTCATGTACCTCACATTATTCATCGCTTGTTCAAGCTGCATGAAGCATTGCTTTTTCAGGGTAATCCGCCAAATTTCCTTATTTCTCTACTATTATATACAAATTACAATCATAACTTCAACTGTTTATGACCTACAGACAAAAAATATATGCGGCACCGGAACCAATAAAAAAGAACTGTCTGTTTGCCACTTTGCAAGATAAATTCAAAGGGGACAATTCTTTTTTTGTCTGACCGGCACGGAGAATTGTCCCCTTACGGAACAGAGGAAGGACCCAGGTCCTTCCCTATGTCATCCTTAGTTGTCTTCCCTCGGGAATTCAAATTTCTGTGGCGGGAAGAACTGATCCAGCGGAAATTCAATGGTATCGAAGACATCGCAGGGATTGTCATCTGTAGATGTTACGCATTCCTTGTCAGGATAGCAGAAATTGAAGGCAGGTATCAGGAGCTGTACAAGGCGTACGAGCTTGATAATCGAGAACAATCCGATTGTAACGACAACCCTTCTCTGAGGGCCAATAACGGCATTGATCTCGTTCTTGTCATCGTCGCATCCGCAGTGGCGCTTCTCATGCACTCTCTTAATTCTGGTATTGAGAACCAGAGGTTCTGCAACCTCAACTTTGATTATGGGGAGATTATCCTGTTCTACCAGAGCGCCGCATCCATCGCTGCTGCTGTCGCAGTGTGCCGGAAGAGCGTTAGCCGGATCAACGCTTCTGAAGATCTTTACCTTGCCTTCTGAACCAAAGAGTATTACAGTCTTGGAAAACCATACAAAGCCAATCTTGGGAGAAGAATTAACAAGTTTCCCGGTTACATCCTTGTAGCAGAATTCAACGGCTACACGAATTTTGTAGCGCACATTGACTGTAAAGAAGCCTCTCTTGAAGGGAACTTCCTCAAGGTCAGCCAATACTGCCACAACTTCCGCATCTTTGGTTTTTACCTTAACCGCATTTTGAATAAGGTCCTGTACATTGTCAACAAAATCTACTACCGCATCTTCAATACAATCTTTCTCACGGCAATTGTCATACACTTTTTCTACATGAATGCAAACTGCTTCCCGTAGCTTGCATAAGTCTTCGCCGCCTATAAGTCCTGGAACGATTTGATCTTTGCAGCCCATTATATCGGTCCTCCATTTCAGAATATTTGCCTTCACATTGACATAATATGTTCTCTTCATGAATTGGTTACAAGGTGGTCATATTCATTCCGGGACATAAATAGCATAATAGTGATAAAACTTTCAGACAGCAGATAATAAATTTCAATATATATTTATTTTTCAGCAGGTTAGATTGCGACACTTGATGATAAAAGCTGCCGACAAAAATAAAATAACCACCAGAACGAAGCGGTTGTAATTTAGTCTTTACAGAGGAAGTGGGAATGTGTCTTTCAAAAATTTAAGATATATACTGAAAAACAGTATGGGTATCACTACGTGCATATGGTATAAGAACGGACTTTACCTGAGCATGCTCGACGGAAGCAAATGGGGGCCGCCCTTCCTTATTTCCGACAGCGCTGTAGAGGATTTTTCCGCATTGATAGATCCTGATGACAACATAAGCGCCTGTTTCGTCGATTATACGGACAGACTCATTTATATGCCTGTAGGCGAGGAAAAAAAGGAACCGGTAGTGCTTCTTGAAAGCCGTATATGCGGAAGTTCCCCTTACAGCGTAAATATGGTTGAAGCTGAGGGCAAAATTCATGTTTTCTATATTGTTAATCATAACAGGAGACAGCTTCTTACATACCAAAGAATGGAAGGTACGGCATATACCATGCCCGAAGTCCTGGGGGTCATAGTCAGGGACGCCAAAAACTATGCCGTTTGTTCGGACGGCTATACCATACATATATTTTTTGTAACCAATGTCCAGAATGTAAATCTTCTTGTGCACAGGAAAATTTCCGGCGGAAAACTGTCAAAACCTGTTACTGCTCCTTTTCCGTACAATGCGTCCCACAAACTGCAGGCAGTGGCATGCAGGAACGGACCTGCCTATGTGCTTGCTTCACTGGAAGAAAGTGATGGAAAATCAGTAATCTTTAAATTTGACACCATACTGAACAAATTTTCCAAAGGGCTTGAAGTCTTTGGAATTTCACCGGGACCGGGAAGCGACAGTCTGATAACGGTCAGAAATATGCCCTTTGTCATCCGGACGCTTAAAAATGCCTTTGTGGTTGCGGCTGTAAATTCCGATTGCTCAAGGATTGAAGATGAATCCAAGATAGACCTTACCGGGAGGGATATACCGCTGGAATGCAAATTTCAGTCGACCAGCACGGAGGATGCTTATTTCAGGTCGGATATCATCCCTATGCTGTTCGGAAACGGTCTGAGTTTTCCATTTGATATCAAGAAGCTCACCGCAAGGAAAAAGGACACACCTGAAAGCGATGACCTTTTGTATGTGAGAATAAGGGAACTGGAAAGCCGTATTGAGTTCCTGGAAAATACTATAAGGGAAATGTTAAAGCCTTAAGTTGGAGCTTGATGTATCCATTTCAGTATGTTAGCATAAGAAATGGCACAAAAAGTGTCATTTTCTTTTTTATTTATAAAACAGGAGATATGTGACATGAGGTTCTTGTTGTATCTATTGATCGGCGCCGCATCAATTGCGATGTTATATTTTCTTTTTATTTTTCTGAGTTTCCGGATCAACAGAAAGTGGTTCGAAAAATTTCCCGGTGAAGGCAAAATAACCGACATTAATGGCAAAAAGGTTTTCATGCGCGTAAAGGGCGAAGGCGACACCATTGTTGTCATAAACGCGACAGGAAGTTCCCAGGCGGAATGGTGGCCCGTACAGGACACACTCGGACATCGATACCGTGTAATTACCTATGACAGAAGCGGGTACGGATGGAGTACTGCCGATGAAAAGCCAAAAACGGTGCAGAATATTTGCGATGAACTGGACCTGATACTGAACCTGGAAGGTGTTGACAAACCGGTTTACATTGTTTCAGGCGGAACCGGAGCAATCTATGCGCTGTACTTTGCAATGACAAGGCCCGGGAAAACCGCCGGGGTTCTTTTTATCAATCCCGTACCTTATGAATATGATATCTGGCTGGACAACGTAAATTATACCGAGGACTTCTGCAATATCTTCGAAACCGCGCAAAGAATGGAAAAATACGCTTCAAAAGGAGTTTACAGAATTTTAAACCCCCTGAGAGGCTATAAGCCTGACAAAAAGTACAAGAGGTATATTGCCGAGCATTATACACGGATTGAAAACTACAAGACCATCAAGGCTGAGCTGGATGAACTGGTAAACAGCGCCAGGCTGCTGAAAAACAACGTTTTTCCCCCTGTCCCCCTCAGGATTCTCAACACGTCCATAGAGTTCCTTATAAGGGAATGGGTAAAAAACGGTGCTTCGGAATATTCCGCCCGTCAGCTTGGGAGATTGCTGGAGACCATTATAAAAGACTATATGCTGCTGTCCTCCGATACTGTTTTTGTTGAAGTGACCGGTACAGGAGAACATATTCATTTGAGCCAGCCTGAAAAAGTGGCTGAAGAAATATCGGAAATGATTAACGGCCATAATATAAAAAAAGCCGCTCATTAATGAGCAGCTAACCCCAGAATGCCGTTTGCCCATTTTGACACCTGGCACTCCACCAGGTGGGTGCCCTGTTGTATATTTCACACTTCCGCTGCCGTCGCACCAGGTGCGATACGGAATTAACTTGCGGCCTGTGCTACGTATACAAACTCCGGGCTCCCTTATTATTCGCAGCAGGTTCAAAATAGAGGCTCCACGCACATTCCAGGGGTTTTCTCTGCCTTAATTATACCATATCGTGTCTGCCCTCTCAATAGAACAATATGTCAGGGTAAACTGTCTGCAAACTTACTGAAAAGAAGGTTTTGCTGACTGTCTGCTGCCACATGCCTTTTATATTAAATTATATTAATCTTCAAGGACAAAAGTTCTTCTGATGTGCTTTATTTTTTGCCCATCTGACAATATTATTCATGAGTAACACATGAATAATATTCCTTGGAAAAAGCCTGCCAGGAGCCGGATAACCAAGGTCACTGTAAAGATCCATCCAATGGATCAACTGACAATATCCCTGTATAATTCAGTGAGGTTGGAATATACCAGGGCGCCGGTCGCCAATAGTCTTTTCCTGCTGCTGTGTCCATTCGCGACAAGACGGCAGTCAAATCCCGCCTTGCTCGCCACTTCAAAGTCATGGGGAGTATCACCGATAAAGAGGATTTCCTTTGGGCTGCAGCTCAGACAATCCAGCAATCTGAATGCCAGATGCTCCTTGCTGTCCCCCCTGTTGTTATCCTGGCCAAGGATATGTGTAAAATAATCATTGAGGTTGTAATGTTCAATCTGCTTTCTCAGAACTTCTATACCTGAAGCCGAAACTATATGCTGCATAAGGCCATGTTTTCTGAAACCCTGCAGAACTTCCACGGCATCATCATGAAGATTTATGTCATTGAACAAATTAATATAGTTCTTTATATATTCTTCGCTAAGTTCGTCAAAACTTTCATTGGCAAAATCGAAACCCGATTCCTCATACATTTTTATGACGGGAAAACATATCTGGGCCCTGTAATCTTCGACTGTTATGGTTTTCAGGTTTCTTTTTTCAAGTATCAGGTTTACGGCCCTGGTGCACGCCTCCGCATCATCCAGGAGAGTCCCGTTCCAATCCCATACAATATGTTTGTAATTCATTTTTATCACCATTTTTCATTGTGACTGCACAACGATTATAACTAAATTGCAACGAAAATGTCAAAACATAACCTCAAGCGGCAGGAGACATTTAAGTTGAATTCTGGTACAATATTATCAGCAAGGTATAAAAACAAATGTAATGTTTATATATATCCGGAGATGATAACATTGAATTCATTTCGTTCCGTATTGGTATGCGTAACACAGCAGAAATCCTGTGAGAGACTGATAAAAGCCGGTGCGGCTTTAAAAAGCGAAGACGGTACTTTATACGTTATTCATGTAACGAAAGATAACTGGAACTTTACAGATGACCATAAAGACGGGGAAGCCATGGAATACCTGTTTAACCTGGCAAAGTCCCATGGGGCCGAACTGACTATTCTCAATTCCAATAAAATTCCCGAAACAATTGCCCAGTTTGCACACCATTATGACATCGAACTGATCATTGCCGGGGAAGGACCAAAGGGGGCGGAAAGCTCATTCCTGAAAAGGCTGAGTTCCCTTTTGCAGAATACAGGCACGGAACTGAGAATCATACCGGGCAATTGACATCATTTTTCTGTGTTCAGTATGTCATATATTTCCCTTTTTGACATGCCCCGGTCTCTGGCCGCTGATTTCATGGCCTGCATGCGGGACTGGCCTTGCTTTATATAATAATTGACATGTTCCTCTACAGAAAGTTCAGCCAGGTTCTGTTTCTCTTCAGAGGGAGCTTTGTTTTTTGAACCTTCCACTACTATTACGAATTCTCCCCGGGGCTCGTTGCTTTCAAAATGGGAAAGTATTTGGCTCAAACTGCCCCGCACAACTTCCTCATGGATTTTGGTAAGCTCCCTTACCACGGCGCATTTTCTGTCGCCAAAAACTTCAAGAACATCATTCAGCATGGCTTTCAGCCTGTGGGGCCCCTCGTAGAAAATAAGGGTCCTTTCTTCATATTTTATATTTTCCAGGTACCTGATCCTTTCGGAGCGTCTTTGGGGCAAGAATCCCTCAAAGGCAAATCTGCCCGTTGATAGGCCGGACAATACCAGCGCGGCTACCGATGCCGTGCAGCCCGGAATCACCGTAATCTTGATACCATTTTCAGCTGCCGCGGAAACCAGTTCTTCACCCGGGTCAGAGATAAGTGGAGTGCCTGCATCACTGACAAGGGCAATGCTGTTCCCTGCCAGCAGCTTTTCGATAAGCTGGCCCGTCCTCATTGTACGGTTATTGTCGTGATAGCTTATGAGCGGCTTTTTTATATTGAGGTGATTTAACAGCTTGAGGGTGTGCCTTGTGTCCTCACAGGCCACAATGTCAACTTCGGACAATACTTTTATGGCTCTAATAGTTATATCCTCAAGATTTCCTATAGGCGTTGACACAATATAAAGAATTCCTGGACCTTCCTTCATGTCTTCTCTCCGGAAATTTTCTTAAATTGCCTAAAGTATGGCTGATTTATGCCGGGTCACATGGCAGCTTATATTTATTGCCACCGGCAATCCCGCAATATGGGTCGGGTATGCTTCAATATTTACGGCAAGCGCTGTTATTCTTCCGCCCAAACCTGCCGGACCTATGCCCAGATTGTTTATTTTTTGAAGAAGCTCATCCTCCAGATCCCTGTAATAGGGATCGGCATGTCTTTGGCCAACAGGCCTCATCAAGGCCTTTTTGGCAATCAGCGCCGCCTTTTCCATGGTACCGCCGATACCGACCCCAACCACAACCGGCGGGCACGGATTTGCCCCTGCAATGCTTACTGCATCTATTACCGTCTTTTTGACTCCTTCCACGCCATCAGAAGGTTTAAGCATCTTGAGAACGCTCATATTTTCGCTCCCAAAGCCCTTGGGAGCTACATGTATTACTATTTTATCCCCTTGGACAATGTCGTAATGAATAACGGCAGGGGTATTGTCCCCGGTATTGGTCCTCCTTAAAGGATCTCCCACCACTGAGCTTCTCAGGTAACCTTTTTTATAGCCCCTCCTGACGCCTTCATTTATTGCTTCCCCGATATCACCGCCTTCTATTAACACTTCCTGGCCAATTTCAACAAAAACTACAGCTATTCCTGTGTCCTGGCATATTGCCATTTTTTCTTTTCTTGCTATTTCGGCGTTCCTCAGAAGGCTGTTGAGTACCGACCTGCCGGTTTCCGATTCTTCGGTTTCTGCTGCTTTCCTTAGAGCTTTCTCTATATCATCGTTGAGATAATAATTTGCTTCCATGCAAAGTCTTTCGACCATTTCGGTTATGGCAGCGGCATTCACAGTTCTCATAAACATTCTCCTTCATTCCTGCTTTCTTCCGATACCTGTATTTCATATTCCTTTGTGTTAATATCGGGCAAAACCCTGACATTACTTAAATTGTATCTTTCTTTAAGAGCCCGGATATTTGAGCGGTTTTGCCCTATTGCCTTGGATAATAATTCAGGACGCGCTTTGATTATAATACCTCTTCGTTTGTTTAATTTCATACGGTCCAGCTCTTCTGAGATCCGGTTAAGCAAGATCCTGGATTCCACAAGTTCCCCGAAGGCCGGATGATAAGGGCCGGCAATGATTGCGCCTTCAAGCATTTCAGATGAATGGAGGCCTATTCTCAGTATCTTTATTTTCTCCCTCCTGTAAATCCCGACAATTTCGGCGCACCATTCAACGGCCTCCTCAATTGTCAGGGGTATAAACTTTTCCTGATTGTAAAGGGTTTCGAGTTCCGTATTTTTTAAAACCAGTGCCGGATAAATCCTTACCATGTCAGGCTTTAAAGTCACTACTTCTTCAGCAGTTCTCACGGCTTTCGGGAATGTGTCCCCCGGAAGCCCCAGCATGGTCTGGATTCCAAGGCTGATATTTCTTTCCTTTATAAGTCTGCATGCATTTACGGTATCCTCAACCGTGTGACCTCTTTTGCTTAAAACAAGGACTTCCGGATCCATGCTCTGGACCCCGAGTTCAATGGCAGTTACCCCATACTCCTGGAGTATATCCAGTATATGGGGATTAATGTAGTCAGGCCTTGTTGACAGGCGTATGCCCCGAACCTTTCCCGAAGCCACGAAGGATTTCGCAATTTTGAGATACTCTGTCATCTCCTGCTCGGGCAGGCCCGTGAAGCTGCCCCCGAAAAAGGCAATTTCTGTGTCATTGCCGTCTTCGACCGTGACAAGGCTTTCTTTTATGATTTTTTCAACTTCCTGCGGTGTCTGGGATTTGATTTGACCGCTTATCTTCCTTTGGTCACAGAAAATGCAGGTATGGGGACAACCTTTATGAGGAATAAAAACAGGTATGTTTCTGTGGCGTTTTTTCAATTTCATTACCCCTATTTTCCTGGTTGATCTCGTCCAGGGCCGCTTTTGCGGCCATTTGCTCAGCTTCTTTCTTGCTTTTTCCGGTGCCTGTTCCTATATGTCTGCTGTCAGCGTAGACCGACATCTTGAAAGTTTTGGAATGGTCCGGTCCATAGGAATCAATAAGTTTGTATTCTATCTTTACGTCACCGGACTTCTGCAGTTCTTCCTGGAGCGCGGTTTTATAATCCATGAACAAAATACCGTTAACGGCCTTTTCATATGTCTCGGTGAGAATTCGCCTTATGAATTTTTCAGCTTCTTCCATGCCGCCGTCAAGATATATGCTGCCTATAATGGCTTCCACGGCGTCGGAAAGGATGGACGGCCTTTCCCTTCCCCCGCTGGCCTCTTCTCCCTTTCCAAGGAGAATCAGTTCCCCGAGGTTGAGTTTTTTTGCGCAGTTATTGAGGGAGGCTTCGCAGACTATTAGAGCGCGCATCTTGCTCATCTGTCCCTCGCTGAAATTGGACTTATTGTTATACAGCATCAGTCCCAATACAAAATCAAGGATTGCGTCTCCCAGAAATTCAAGCCTTTCATTGCTGGGAAAACCGAAATTATGGTTCTCGTTGGAAAATGAACTGTGGACCAATGCGTTGATGGCCAGGTTCTTGTTTTTGTACTTGTAGCCTATTCTCTCTTCAAGGGCTTTTACCTTTTCATATACCATATCAGGTATCCTGCTCAAAAATAATGCCTCCTGTACAAAAATTGCTGTCAATATAAAATATTATAGTCACTACAATACTAACATATTATCAAAAAAAACGCAGTCACTTTTATCAAAAAACCGCTATAAAATGAAAGGCCTGAGGCATTTCCCTGCTCCATGATGTTCAGATCTTCCTGCGTCCTCGTCGCAGGAAGTTGTTGATGCTCCTGCGGATTGCATTCAGATCTGAACATCATGTATCTTCCCGTCATAATAAGCGGACGCAAGGGCTTCCTCCGAAGAACAGCTGAAAGCTTCGGAGGAAATGACCACCCAGGTTGAGTATATGGGAACAGTCCGCCGGACTGCAGAGAGCAGACCTCGGCGCCGGGACATGGCGGAGCCTGACGGAGCCATGTCCTCATTTTCAGGTAATTGGTCAGGTTGACCTTGGTGCTTTGAGGCTGTTCGGAGCGGGGAACCCTTGCGGCTGCAAATAATTAATGAGTTGCAAAACAAAAGACAGAGGCTTTGCCTCTGCCTTAAGCTTCTATTTTCCTGAATACCAGCGCACTGTTGTGTCCGCCGAACCCAAGAGCGTTTGATACCACAAATTTCACATCTGCCTTGCGTCCCACATTGGGCACATAATCGAGGTCGCATTCCGGATCGGGCTCTCTCAGGTTGATTGTCGGCGGTATAAAACCATCCTTTATTGCCATAACCGATATGACTGCCTCTATTCCTCCGGCAGCGCCAAGGAGATGGCCGGTCATGGATTTGGTGGAACTTATGGCAAGCTTCCTGGCGTGTTCTCCGAATACTTCCTTAATACATTTCGTTTCCGAAGGATCATTGAGAGGGGTGCTTGTTCCGTGGGCATTGAAGTAATCCACCTCTTCAGGAGCGATTCCCGCGTCTTTCAGTGCATTCCTGATGCACATTATACCTGCCAGACAATCCGGATCCGGAGCGGTTATATGATAAGCATCGCCTGTGGATGCATATCCGGCAAGCTCAGCAAGGATTGTGGCGCCACGCTTTACGGCATGTTCATAATCCTCGAGTACGAGTATTCCGGCGCCTTCACCCATTACGAAACCATCACGGTTTTTGTCAAACGGCCTGCAGGCGGTCTCAGGGTCCTCATTGGTTGACATGGCCCGCATGGCACAGAAACCTGCGTAACCCAGGGGCGTAAGGGCTGCCTCAGAACCTCCTGTAATCATTACATCGGCTTCCCCGTTCTGTATAACCCTCATGGCATCTCCAATTGAATGATTGGATGTGGCGCATGCGGTTACCACGCAGGCATTGGGTCCTTTTATCCCAAATCTGATGGCGACCATGCCCGATGCCATATTGGCTATCATCATGGGAACAAAGAAAGGACTTACTTTCTTCGGACCCTTTTCGAAAAGAATCCTGCAATTCTCCTCAAGGGTCTCCATACCGCCTATACCTGAGCCAATAAATACTCCTGCGCGAAAGGGATCTATTTTTGAGAAATCCAGACCTGCCATATCAACTGCCTGCTGTGAAGCGACAATGGCATACTGGGTAAACAAATCCATTCTTTTGGCTTCTTTCCTGTCTATGTACCGGGAAGAATCAAAATCATCAATCTGTGCCCCTACTTTGGTAGGGAACTCGCTTGTATCAAACTTGGTCACTTTTTTAATACCATTTTTGCCTTCTTTTATCGCATTCCAGAAAGTCTGAACATCATTTCCCAAAGAATGAACAACGCCCAGTCCCGTTACAACAACTCGTCTTTTCATCTTTGACCTCCTTCGCTATTATTGAAGATCAGCTGCATCATGCTGAAAAAAGCATTCCATGTATACTCCTTCTTGCAAGCCAAATTCGTCTGTTGAGGCACCTGCAAAACCTTAACAAAAAAAGCCCCAACGATTTTGAACAGTTGGGACTTTTTTTATGGTTTTTGTTCAAGGTTTAATTATTTTGATGAGCCTTAATATACTCAACGGCTTCACCGACGGTTGTAATCTTTTCTGCTTCCTTGTCTGGGATTTCTAAATCAAACTCTTCCTCGAGAGCCATGATAAGCTCTACTATGTCGAGTGAATCGGCGCCAAGATCATCAATAAAAGAAGCTTCCAATGTTACTTCACTTTCATCGACGCCAAGCTGTTCGACGATAATATCTCTAACCTTCTCGAATACCACAACATTCACCCCCTTCCAGACAAGAATTGCGACCATAAACTACAGTTGTGCTCATCAATAACGCATTTGATTATATTTAGCTGTTATTCATATTATTGCGTCCAAATGAAATAATATTACATATAAAGTCCACCGTCAACATTTATTACCTGACCGGTAATATACTTCGCCATGTCGGAAGCCAGAAAAACTGTCAGATCCGCCACATCGGAAGGAGTCCCAAACCTGCCGAGCGGTATATTTTTCAGGTAATTTTCTTTGATTTCCTCAGGCAATTTATTGGTCATGTCAGTTTCTATGAAACCAGGGGCAATTGCATTGCACCTGATACCACGGGATGCAAATTCCCTGGCCACTGACTTGGTAAATCCTATTATTCCGGCTTTGGATGCCGAGTAGTTTGCCTGACCTGCATTTCCCATAAGTCCGACAATCGAGGCAACATTAATGATAGAGCCGCTTCGCTTTTTCATCATTAAACGGACTGCAGCCCTGGTACACAAAAAAGTACCTTTCAGATTGGTGTTGATAACACTGTCCCAGTCCTCTTCATTCATCCTTATCAGCAAATTGTCGCGTGTAATGCCGGCATTATTGACAAGAACGTCTATGCCGCCGAAAGTCTCAACAGTTTTGTTTATCAAAGCCTGGACATTATCCGCATTGCTAATGTCTCCGGCAAACGCTTCAACGCTGAACCCTTTTTCCTTTAAGGCTTCACAGGCCTTGAAGACACTTTCGGATGTGCCGGTCATCATTACGTCGGCATTGAGCCCGGCAAAGGCCTCGGCTATTGAATAGCCTATTCCACGCGATGAACCTGTCACTATGACTGTTTTCCCTTTGAAATCCATTATTCTGAAAGTCACTTCCTTTACTTTGTTTTTTGGGTTTAGACGTTCTTTAACGCAGCAAGTGTCTGGTCCAGCGATTCTTTGTCTTCCACATTATAAGTCCTTACATTCCTGTCAATTCTCTTCATGAACCCGGTCAGAACTTTTCCGGGTCCCACTTCGATAAATGTGTCAACACCCAGCTCTATAAGGGTGCGAACACAATCTTCCCACAGCACCGATGAACTTACCTGCCTTACCAGCAGTTCCTTGATTTCACTGCCGTTTTCTATGATTTTGCCTGTAACGTTTGTAGCCACAGGGATTTTCATTTCATTTACTTCTATTGGTTCAAGCACTTCCCTCAGTTTCTCACCGGCAGGTATCAGGAGGCTGCAGTGGAACGGGGCGCTTACGTTGAGTTTGACAACCTTCTTGGCTCCTTTTTCGCCGGCAAGTCTTAAAGCCTCATCCACAGCTTCTGTTTCGCCCGCTATCACAATCTGACCCGGGCAATTGAAGTTGGTTGGTTCCACTATTCCCAGGCTGCCGGCCTTTTCACATATTTCATAAACATCTTCCCTGCCAAGCCCTATAATGGCAGCAGTACTGCCCTTGCCGACAGGAACTGCTTCCTGCATGAATTTTCCCCTTTTTCTTACTATTCTGACTGCGTCACTGAACCTTAGGGAACCTGACAAGACATGGGCTGAATACTCTCCAAGGCTTAAACCCGCAGTGTAGTCAGGAATTATTCCAGCTTCAAGAAGGGGCTGGGCGCATGCCATACTTGCCGTGAGAATTGCAGGCTGGGTATTCTCGGTTATTTTAAGCGTGTCCTCGCTGCTTTCAAATAACATGTTCTTCATGTCAATGCCCAATGCATCGGTGGCTTCATCAATGATTTTTTCAGCAGATTTGCATATGTAGGAAATTTCCTTTGCCATACCGACATATTGCGCACCCTGACCAGGAAAAATAAATGCTGTTTTACCCATATAACCTCCATTTATTGAAAATATTTATTTGGACCATGTAAGAAGAGAGGCCCCATATGTCAGACCGCCGCCAAAGGCAACAAGAACAAGCTTATCGCCTTTTTTGAGCATGTTTTTCTCATATGCCTCATTCAGACAGACAGGGATGCTGGCACTTGAAATGTTTCCTGTCATGCTCAGATTTGAATATATTCTGTCCATGGGCATTTCAAGCCTTTTTGCAGCATTCTGCAAAATCCGCATATTGGCCTGATGAGGGAAAAGATATTTTATTTCGCTGATATCCGTACCGGTTTCCTGCAGAATATTGAGAGTTGCTTCGCTCATGATACGGGACGCAAAAATAAAGACTTCGCTCCCGTCCATCCAGACAACCTGTTTCATTCCCTCGTTACGCCTTGCTTTATCTTCCTCGGTTATGTAGAGACAGGGTATTGTCAGAACTGAGCCCATCTGTCCTACAGCTCCCAGATTTACTTTGTCTATTCCGGTGCCGTCCTCCACCCTGCTGATGACTGCCGCGCCTGCCCCGTCACCAAACAGCACACAGGTTTTTCTGTCGGTAAAGTCGACAGCACGGCTCATGGCTTCAGCCGATACAATCAGCACGTTATTGTATGCACCGCTCAAAATCAGTCCCTCTGCAGCCTTAAGAGCATATATAAAACCTGTGCATGCCGCATTCAGATCAAAAGCTGCAGCTTTTTCGGCGCCAATCTCCTTCTGAACTGAACAGGCCAGGGTCGGACAGAGATAATCCGGAGTTACAGTAGTGGCAATAATCAAATCTATATCCGACACTTCAAGACCTGCGTCAAGAATTGCATTTTTTGCAGCCACTGAAGCAAGATGGGATAAGGGCATATCCTCGTCAAGGATTCGCCTTTCGCTTATCCCTGTTCTTTTTATGATCCACTCATCGGATGTATCGACAATTTTTTCGAGATCTTTGTTGGTAAGCCTTCTTTCAGGAAGAGCTCTTCCCGTTCCTGTTATTCCGGCTTTAAAGGGCCTTGTCATATAAACCACCTACCTCCATACATGGGAAAATGCTCTTCATTTGTTCAAGCACTGTTGTGCAGGCTGTGCTGCATGCTTTGAGGATGGTGTTTTTAATTGCTTTTGCCCTGGAATTTCCATGGCATTTGTAAATCATCCCGTTCACGCCTAAAATCGGTGTTCCGCCCAATTCTTCAGGGTCTGTCTGTTTTGCCAGTTTTTTAAGCTCGTGTTTTATAAGGAGGTAGCTGATTTTTCCAAATATGCTTTTGGAATAGGTCTTTTTAAGATAATTCATAAAAAAGCTTCCTGTGCCTTCCATGACCTTCAGCATGGCATTGCCCGTAAAGCCGTCGCATACGACAACATCCACTTTTCCCTCTGTCAAATCACGGCCTTCTATGTTACCGACAAAATTCAGCCTGGAATTGTACAGGATTTCATAGGCCTGTTTTAAAGTCTCATCGCCCTTGGTTTCTTCAGTTCCGACATTTAGCAGGCCAACACGGGGATTTTCGATATTGTACATGAATTTCATGTACTCGCTCCCCATAATGGCGAACTGAAGATAATTGATGGGCTTGATCCTGGTATTCATACCGGCATCAATTATCATTGTCTGGCCTTTTTTGGAGGGTACGACAGGGGCAAGCGCAGGTCTGGATACCCCCTTAATTCTTCCGGCAATCAGAAGCGAACCGGCCAAAAGAGCACCGGTACTGCCGGCAGAAATGAATATCTGGGCAGACTGATTCCTGATTTTTTTCATGCCCACAACCAAAGCTGAGTTGGGCTTTTTCTTTATAGCTTCGGTGGGTTTGTCAAAATTGGTGATCTCATCATGGGTAGGCGTGATAATAAATCTGGATCTGTCAGTATCAGACGTAAAACACTTTTCAATTTTCTCAGCATCACCCAGAAGCTCAATTTCAAATCCCTGTTTTTCTTTTACCGCATCTATGCAGCCTTTGACTATTTCTTCCGGCGCGTTGTCTCCGCCCATTGCATCGACCAATATTCTCAATAGTTTCAGCTCCTTATACCAGCTTAACTGCTTCGTATTGCATATTATTTTCAGATTATTTATTAAATATCAACTTCCACAAGCAGGAACTTTCCTCTGAAGACTTCGACCTGTTTATTATAGATCATAACCCAAACTATATATTTCCCACCGGGTCTCTTGTGTTTGATTGAAACCTTGGCCACAAGCTTATTCCCGGCATATACGGGGCGTTTGTATTTTATGTTGGCCACGCCCACCAGGGCAACATCCGCATCAATAACCGCAATGGCTATTGATTCGGCCATGGAATAAATGTAATGGCCTCTGACTATCTTGGATTGGGAAAACACCATATCCTCTGTGGTCTCAAGGACCGAAATGGCACTTTCGCCCAGATTGAGCTCGACTATTTCACCTATAATCTCATCAGCCTTTATGGATCTTACCTTGTTATGATTTTTCGAAGCCATTTCCCTGATCCGTTGCCTGAGTTCAGGAATACCCAGCTCAAGGCGGTCAAGTCTCACGGTCGGCACACTCACATTGAGCTGCTCCGCGAGTTCCTCATCGGTAAGGAACGGATCAGCATTCAGTATTTCAATCAGCATGTTCTGTCTTTCTTTTTTTGCTGTCGAAACCCTGCTCAATTGCAATCTCTCCGTATCAGTTTATTATTATTACCAGCTAATATGGTCTGTTAATAGTATATTATATTTTCCTATTGTATGCAATAGTTAGAATAATATTAAAAAGTCGTCCGGGATATTGGTGAAGTATAAAAAAACACTGAAGATTCAGTGTTTAAAATATTATAAACATGCACCGGCAGAATGCATCAATATTTATTTATGTATAAATAATTCAGATATATTCCTGCAAAACAAGAAGACTTATAAATTTAATATATACTAAGGCGTTGTTGAGATACCCGGTATATCAGGATTGTTGAAAATGGAATCCAGCAGCCTGTTCACGAATTCTATGATCTTTTCCCTGAATATTATTGCAATTCCTATTACAATTGCCAGAAGTATTATTATTTCGACAGTGTTAATCCCCTTACTGCTTCTTAAAAAACCTGCAAATTTCATTACATAATCTCCCTTTCTCCCAAAATTATTACAATATTCTGCAGAATATTGTACAATTTCAGGAAGAAAGTGTCAACTAAGTTCCGGGAGAACCTCACTGTTTTTTACAGCGCTTCAATGTTTTGATCAGCCATGATAGTATTCCTTGCCATCCTTCAGATATTTTATGACTTTCTCTCCTGTTTCGGCCGAAAAG
>Ga0134091_1001726_pt1 | contig 16398 bp, 13 predicted proteins | sample 2_5taG_FD_94451 | JGI IMG/M metagenome (GOLD analysis project Ga0134091, IMG submission 94451) | Switchgrass degrading microbial communities from high solid loading bioreactors in New Hampshire, USA - 2_5_20_6_A2 metaG | ecosystem: Engineered > Bioreactor > Semi-continuous > Anaerobic >...
CAAAAAATATAAATATGTTTCCCGGGTAAACGGCAAGGATGAATTTTATGATTTGGAGAAAGACCCGAAAGAATTGATAAACCGCGCTGAAGATCCAAAATATGCCGACAAATTGCTGGAACTTCAGCTTAAACTAATGCGGTGGCTGATAGAAACAACTGATATAGTTCCTTATGATCACGACAGCCGTTTCAGTGAAGAAATGATATGGTCAAAGGTTAAGGGCATCGTTCCTTCTGAATATGAGCCTGAAATCAGGGAGAAAATCCGGAGCGGAATGAATCCCTTTGTACTTATGAATTATTGCAGGGAGCGTTTTGGGAGCAAGAATTAATAAAGGACAATGACTGATTTCGTATTTACGTAATGGCGGTTTCATTTGGACAAAGTATGAAATGAGGTGCATTAATGCAAAAACCTGACATTTTGATTTTTATGACTGATCAGCATACATCATTATATTCTGGTTTCATGGCCGGACCGGTTGATACCCCGAACATGGATCAGCTGTGTGAAGACGGTACCTGCTTTACAGAGGCTTATACTTCATGTCCATTGTGCGTACCTGCAAGGCTTTCCATGCTGTCTGCGCTGAGACCTTCAAACACAGGCATATTCTCCAATGCAGATGCTCTTCCGGATGTAACCCCGACTTTTTTACACAATCTGGTTGAGGCCGGATATGAAACCGTTCTCTGCGGCCGTATGCACTTTGTTGGAAGGGATCAGAGACATGGTTTTATGAAACGCATCGCAAAGGACATTACACCCGTAACATGGACATATCCTTTCGAAAAATTGCAGCAGGAGCGGGGAGTTTTCGCACGTACCTTTGGTGCCAGATGGAGTACCGATGTAATAGGAGGTGGCGAAAGTCCGGTTCTACACTACGATGAGTATGTGATACAGCAAGCTCTTGAATATCTGTCGGAACCTCATGAAAGACCCATATGCCTGGTGGTTGGAGTTTATGCCCCGCATTTTCCTTACGTCGCACCGGAAGACCTCTTCAAAAAATACTGGGAAAGAGTGGACCTTCCTGCTTCATGGCTTGATGAAACTGGGCATCCTTTGCTGAAACACTATGTCCATGAAGATGCTGACGAAAATACCGTGCGGGGAGCGCTGGCGGCATATCTTGGCATGATTGAGAATGTTGACAGGCAGCTCGGCAAAGTACGGGACGCTTTTGACCGATACTGCGAAAAACGTGGCGTTGAAGGTATTTTCTGCTATATTTCAGATCATGGGGACCAGTGCGGAGACAGGAGGATGTTCGGCAAGGAAACATTTTTTGAGAAATCCGCAAAGATACCTCTGATTTTTGCAGGGAACGGAATTGCAAGGAACAGGAAAACAGACGTTTTAGCAAGCATTATGGACCTGGGGCCGACACTGCTTGAGCTTGCAGGCGCAAAGCCCATGATGGAAGTGGATGGAAGAAGCCTTGCCGGATACATGAAAGACGGCATCATAGAGAATAAAGACAATGAAGGAAATGAGAATGTTGTATACAGCGAGTATCTGGAGCGTACCGATGGAGGAAGCCGTCATGGTATCCGTGAGAATGCAGAGTACAGTTACGGTCTCATGGTGAGATACAGGCAATATAAACTGATTACCTATAAAGGTTACGAAGAATATGACCTGCTTTATGATCTCAGGCATGATCCTGAAGAACGCAGTAATATTGCAGCATCACATCCTGAAATATTGAAGAAGATGCGGGAGCTTGCTGCCATGATCGGTCAGCCTGAAAGGGCAGTCAGGCTTCAGAAAATGCATGACCGCGCAACCCAGCTTTTTGTGGCTTATGAGAAAGCCATGGGAGATGTAGTTGAAAGCGAACGCTGGCAGGATAATCCTGAAACTGCACGGGTCAATCCTAAAATATGCATACGGGGCCTGAAAAACATCATATAATTATGCCATTATGCGTGAAAGTACGGCGGATTGACAGCATAATTTCTGTTCAAGGGCGGTTTCTGCGATAGGAATTATATAGAAACAAGAATTAGCATTTACTGCAGCCAATACTGAATACAAGATTTTTATTAGAACTTATATTAACAGGACGACAAAAGCTCAACGCTGATGTTTCTAACCGACATGCCTATATTGGAGCGGGAGCTTTTGTTGGAAAAGATCCGATAGATGCATTCTGTGAGGGGTAGTTAAATTGCTACCCCATTATATAATACACTTCAATAACTTGGCAATAAACTATGCACATGGTTAACAAGCCATTGTTAATGGAACATAGTGTATTTGATGATGGGTGGTTTATATGAGTGAACAAGCTGGAGTGTTAATAGAATTCAAAAAACAAAGTGATTTTTTGGTGTGTATAGATTCAGATGGTTGTGCTTTCGATACCATGGAAATAAAGCATAAAGAATGTTTTATACCAAACACCATAAATGAATGGGGCCTGCAGGCTATATCGAAATACGTTCGGGAAACAGCGGAATTTGTAAACCTCTATTCAAGATGGAGGGGAATTAACAGGTATCCTGCACTTGTAAAAGTTTTCGACCTTCTTGAGGAAAGAGATGAAGTAAAGCAACGGGAGTTTAATCTGCCTGATATCTCATCACTGAGAAAGTGGGTAACAGAACAAGAGAATTTCAGCGATCCTGCGCTGGAGAAGGTCATTAAAGAAACCGGAGACCCAGTTCTGTTAAAAACCATGAAATGGTCAAAGGCAGTAAACGAGACAATTGCAAGAATTGTGCACAATATTCCTCCATTTCCCTACGTCAGAAAAAGTCTGGAAAAAATTGCGAAATATGCAGATACGATAGTTGTTTCCGCCACTCCTATTGAAGCTTTGATAAGGGAATGGAGCGAACATGACATGTTAAAATACATAAAAGTCATTGCCGGACAGGAAATGGGAAGCAAAAAGCAATGTATAGAGCTTGCTAAAGAAGGGAAGTATGATGCTGATAAGGTTCTTATGATAGGAGATGCTATAGGTGATTTACAGGCGGCCAGGTCCAACGGTGTACTTTTCTATCCAATAATCCCAGGCAACGAGGAAAAGTCATGGAAAAGGTTCTGCGACGAAGCATTTGAAATATTCTTAAGGGGGGAATATAAAGGAGATTATGAAAATAATCTTGTTTCTGAGTTTGAGGTCGGCCTTCCTGCAATTCCCCCGTGGAAAAGTCAAAATAACTCTTGTCCCCAAAAACACGATCAAAACCATTAATGAAAAATGAGAAGCGTAGTATGAATTCTTTATTATGAAAAAACCAGTTAAATCCTGGTTGGGGCTCCAATAAATTAAAGGCTTTCAGAACTTTGACTTCTGAAAGCTTTATCATTTTTTTTTGCAATTTTATTGCAACGGGAAAAATAAAGGGATTTAGTTGATAATACAAGAGGTGAACAGTTGGATGTTAAATTGAGATTCAAGTAGTGGAGTGGGATTGAAAATCCTATCAGAACTGAACTAACAACTATATTTATTGCTGCAGGAATTAATTTAGTCATGCTTGGAGTCTGTTCACTATTGCCCAAAAGAAATGAAATAATATTTATAATCGTTGGTTTCATATTGGTTTTTATAACACTAGGGTTAATCTTGCGCCGTAATTTTTTACAATCATACCGGAATAAGATTATAACTGCCGCACTTATATATAACGGAGAAAACAAGTCAATAGTGATTGTTCCATATTACAATTTCGCTAAGGATGTTTATAAATATTTGGACGGAGCTATTTTCAACTCCATGCTTTATTATTTGCGAAAAATGTTGGAGTTCAGAAGAATTTTTTCTTCTGCACCCCAACATTTGACGTAGAGCCCTAATTTTTACGTTACTATTATATTAAGTTTTCAAAAAGTGTTAAGTAGAATTGATTATTTATTTTAAGTACTCAAGGGGAAATATCTTATAAAAGGACTTTAACTTCTATCTTGATTTGAAAGTAAGTAAGCTTTAGTCATGTCAGGCATAATATCTTCCAAACAGCAAGGATTTTCAAGCCCTCTTTTTTAATTAAGTGTTTAGGTCCCTTTGCTTCTTCCTGTGATCCCTGGTAGGGCATTTGCGTGGAAGGGCTGGCTGATGGGTCTGTTATGGACATTGATTTTCATCTGGCATAACGGCTGGTTTGTACCTGAATCCTTGCTTCTTGCAATAGGGTATTTGCTGGTATTACCATCATTGTCGGCTTATTTGGCTATGAATTTCACTGGCTCATCAACATATACATCCTTTTCAGGCGTTATTAAAGAAATGAAAATAGCTGTGCCGCTTATTGCTATTTCATTCGTAGTAGGGGTTGTTATATTACTGATTAATAGTATCCGAGCGTGAAGGAGGACACTATGAAGCATAGATATTTAAAAAATGTTGTAACACTTCGTCTGTCAGCTGAAAAATGTATCGGTTGCGGAAGATGTGTGGAAATATGCCCTCATAGAGTTTTCAGCATGATTGATAAGAAGGTAAAGGTTGAAGATAAGGACCTTTGTATGGAGTGTGGTGCTTGTGCAAAAAACTGTCCATCAAATGCCATCACTGTTGTCACCGGCGTGGGTTGTGCCGCTGCCGTAATTATGGGGTGGCTTAAAGGAAGTGAACCAAGGTGTGATTGTTCAAGTAGTGAGGGATGTTGCTAAAATGGAGTGTAATACATTTGGTTTCCAGAAAGAAAATAGGTGTGGATTATGAGTAATAAACCTAAGGTCGCATTTATCTGTGTCCATAATTCATGTCGAAGCCAAATAGCTGAGGCAATTGGTAAGCATTTTGCGGCAGATACATTTGAAAGTTATTCTGCTGGCACAGAAATAAAATCCCAAATTAATCAGGATGCTGTACGCCTGATGAAGGAACTTTATAATATTACTCCACTATGCTTACTCGCATAATGCGGCCACTTTAAAATTGAATTGTTATTTGTCTCAAAAGGGTCATTTAATAGGCATGGCTGTTTAATTGCAGTCAAGAGTTCAGAATTTTCTGTTTTCAGCAGATCTTTGAGGGTATATTTTAATAAATTGATATGCAAATTATGAAAAGGGTGATTGCTTTGAAAAAGATAGGTTTCATAGGCATTGGGGTTATGGGCAGATATATGGCCCAAAATCTATTAAAAAAAGGATTTGAACTATATATTTATACCAGGACGAAAAGCAAGGCCCAGGAAGTAATTGAAGCCGGAGCCGTATGGTGTGATTCTGTCAAGGATTGTGTCGGGAATTGCGAAGCAGTGATAACGATGGTAGGTTATCCGAAGGACGTTGAAGAAGTATATTTTGGACAAGATGGCATATTGAACTCTGCCAGGCCGGGAACTTATCTGATAGATATGACCACAACCAGCCCAAAGCTCAGTAAAAGGATATATCAGGCTGCATGCTCCAAAAACTTATATGCTTTGGATGCACCGGTCACGGGCGGTGATGTCGGTGCAAAAAATGCGACGCTTACCATCATGGTCGGAGGAGACAAAGAGGCTTTTGAAAACTGTCTGCCAATTTTCGAAGCTATGGGCACCAATATAGTCTATCAGGGAGAAGCAGGGCTTGGCCAGCACGCAAAAATGGCCAACCAGATAGCCATCTCCGGGATAATCGCCGGTTTGTGCGAGGCTTTGATATATGCTAAAGCAGTTGGGCTCAATGCGGAAACACTGCTGAAGGCTATAAGCGGGGGCGCGGCAGGAAGCTGGCAGATGAATAATATGGCGCCAAGAATATTAAAGGGCGATTTTGAGCCAGGCTTCTATATCAAACATTTTATCAAGGATATGGAAATCGCGAAGGAAGAATCGCAAATGGTCGATCTGGACCTCTGCGTTCTGAAAGAAGTACTGGGATTATACAAAAATCTTGAACAGGAAGGCTTGGGCGATTTGGGAACCCAGGCGTTAATCAAATATTATGAAAGACAGATATCAAAAAAATAGATACCATAATATTATCTTGCGCTGCAATCAGATATAATGAATATAGTATTATTACTGCTTATTAGTAAAGCGCATGAAGGTATTATTAAACATAAGCGAAGGAAACTGAACGGAAAGGATGATGTCAGATGCCGCATATAGTAATAAAGTGCTATCCCGGCAGAACTGAGGAAACAAAAAAAATATGTGCCGAAAAAATTGCTGAGGTTGTAGTTGAGACTTTAGGCTGCGATAAATCAAAAGTCTCCGTGGCGATTAAGGAGATACTCCCGGATGAATGGAAGGAAAAGGTGTGGGATAAGGAAATCGAACCGGAAATGGAATCTCTTTATATTAAGCCTGGTTATACGTGTGAGTGAGTTTTAGTGAGTTTCAGGCATATAATTCCTGGTCAATGCCAGTATGGAGGCGCTGAAAAACCCGTAACGCCTCCTTTTTAATTGATGCCTGTGTGGGTTCCAATAACGGAGAGTGGTATTTTGACTTTGGAAGAAATGAAAAGGAAACTGAGGCAGTTATAAAAGAATGGCATAATACTCAGTGAATGTTATGACCCCGGCCTGTTATCCAGGCTGGGATTGCCGGCAAACGCTACTCTCAGCGACATCAAGAAAAAATTCAGGGATCTGGCCAAGAAATACCATCCGGACTTGGAGGCTACAGTGAAAATTCATTGAATTAATTGATACATATCATAAGTTCATTGAATCCGAAAATAACTGATTACTCATGTCCATATCGTGATGTCCCGATCTTAAAGGTACTTTCAGCCACCATATTGACATCGATTAATCGTCTAATGCATAATGAAATGACTACACTTTGGGGGAAGACAGGTTAAGCAATGAACATGAACACACATGATCTGACTCAGGGTAACATCTTTGAAAAGCTTCTCAAGGTAGCAGTGCCGATAATGGGCATTCAGCTCATGCAGATGGCATATAACCTTACCGACACATTCTGGCTCGGGCGGACCGACCAGGCTGTCGTCGCCGTTGCTGCAAGCGGGCTTGCAGGCATGTATATGTGGCTGAGCGTGGCACCCATGATGTTCGGGCGTATGGGTTCAGAGATAGGTACATCACAGAACCTGGGAAGAGGAGATGCTGAAAGCGCTCAGGGTTATGCTCAGGATTCAACGAGGATAGCATTGATACTGGGTATTGTTTATGGGTTAATAATGATTATGCTGGCAGAGCCTCTGATAGGTTTGTTCAGGATTGAGGACCGGAATGTGTTTGACAGTGCATGCGCATATCTCAGAATTGTCGGAGCGGGTATGCCCATGACATACGTGTCATCTGCAGTTTCAGGCATATTCAACGGTGCGGGAAATTCCAGGATCAGTTTCTGGGCAAATTCTGCAGGATTAATAATTAATATGACCCTTGACCCGGTTATGATTTTGGTTTTCGGCTGGGGCGTTGAAGGAGCGGCCGTTGCCACGGTCATTGCTCAGGTTACTGTGTGCGTATTGTTTGTCTGGTTCATTAAAAAGTATCCCCACAGACCCTTTGTCAGGTTCAGGATTTTGGGCAAACCGGACTTCAGCAGGGTTCGCCAGATTGTAAAATGGAGCTTGCCTGTGGCCCTGGAGAGCGGAGCTTTTACCCTTCTTTCCATGTCAGTCACTACCATGGTGTCCGCCTGGTATGGTGAAATGGCAGTAGCAGTCCAGGAAGTGGGAGTTCAGATAGAATCCCTGTCCTGGCTGATTGGCGGCGGATTTTCATCTGCAGTCACTGCATTTGTCGGACAAAACTACGGTGCCGGGAAATGGGCCCGTATCAGAAAAGGTTACCGTATTTCACTACTATTCCTGATCATATGGGAAGGATTTGTAATCCTGGTGCTGGTTTTCTGGGGACGATATCTCTTCTCACTTTTTTTGGACGATCCTCCGGAGATCCTGGATATGGGAGCGACATACCTTCGTATAATTGCAGGATCCCTGCCTTTTATGGCGCTTGAAGGCGCATGCGCCGGAACTTTCAGGGGGATGGGAAAAACCCTTCCTCCAAGTTTGTGCAGTATATCATCGAATCTGATACGGCCTCTTCTCTGCTGGTGGTTTTCACTATGGATGGGATTGGACGGGATGTGGATGGGCATCTCTGTATCGGCCGCCCTTCGCGGAGCCGCGATCTTTGCATGGTATACGCTTTATGAACGCAAACTGCCTTCCCCGGGGACAGATATGCGGGAACAAATAATACAGGACAGCCAGCTTTGATATAGGAGCCGTCAGGCTCTTTTCTATTTTTGCCTTGCTATCGTCCAATATGGCATGTTACTAATTCCAGGTCTCAATTTGAAGCAAATGGATAAGTCATATGAATTCATAATGTTTGACATGTGTTCCCGTGAAATGTTATCATAATCTTATCAAGCGGCAGGTTTCAAGGATTTGATGGTTTACGCATTCTTTATATCATTTGTTTCAGTTCAAAGGGGATACAGAATGGATTGATGTATACCCAGTGTTTCTTTTGTCTTTTTATTTCCCTTGTAAAAAATGAGATTAAAGGTATATCTTGGTATTTTTTGGAGGTTGGCACCGTGATAAGAATCATGATTGTCGATGACGAGACATTGGATCGGGAAGGTCTTTTGACCCTTGTAAAGGAAATAGAGGGGATAGAAACCGATATCAGGGTTGCAGAGAGTGCCTATAAGGCTCTTGAGATTATTGAAAATTTCGTTCCCGATGTTTTGCTGACCGATGTGAAAATGCCCGGGATGGACGGGCTGACATTGGCGGAGAAAATGTCGACGGCGGTGCCCAATATTAAAACGGTATTCATAAGCGGTTACGATGATTTTTCCTATATAAAGCGGGCGCTGAAAAGCAAAGCCTATGAGTACATACTGAAACCTGTCGATTTTGAGGAATTCCATAATGCCATGACAAGGATCCTGAAGGATATAGAACTTGAGAAGAAGAGACAAGAGGAAACCTTAAGGCTTAAGCATCTCTCAGATGTAGGTTTTCAGGCAATGCGCAAAAAGGCTCTTCTTGATATAGTTTACAGTCATAATAGTCCTGAATATATCATGGATTTGACAGAAAAATATGAACTGTCAATATTGCCGTCAGGAATATATCATGTGCTCGTCTTTGAAAAGCATTTGAGCACATTTGAAAACTCTCCGGAGATGGAGGAAATCATTACTGCTTCTTTCACCGGCCGCGAAAGCGCCAAAGAGACCGTGGCCGTCTCTGATTCAAGGGTTGTGGAAATCATAAGTTTCAGACCTGATGTTCCGGACACCGGGAAAATCGTCCTGGATTATGCCCAGCAGGTTCACAACAGGCTTACAGAAGCATCGGAAAGTGCCTATACGGTGCTTGTGAGCGATCCGGTTGACAGTGTCTGCATGATCTCGGATGCCTATAACCAGTGTGGATTTCTGCTGAATTCCAGTTCCTATCTTCTGCGGGGTATGGTCATTCACAGCGGTATGCTTAACCAGGAAAACGTCAATGTTCATACCAACGAGACCATCAATATACTTAAAGAGATTATTTCATCTATTAAAACCCTGGACCTCCCCAAAGGTTCCCATATGATAGATAAGCTGTTCAAATGCCTTGAGGACAGCAACACAGAAGATATTGTCTTTATAAGGAGCATGGTTATAAGTATCATCAGCAGTCTCCAGATCATGCTTCTGGAATACGGTGAATCTTTCGAAAACCTGCTTGGGGAAAGCAATTCGGTCTGGGACAAGGTTTTCCGGATAGAAACCATTGTGGATATCCGGCAGTGGCTCAAAAACATCTTCAGGGTTGTTACCGAGTATTTCCTCAACAAGGAGAATGAAAGCGGCCATCAGGTGGTAAGCCGGGTTATTTCTTTCATACAATCCCATTTCCATGAAGAAATTACCCTCAAAGCCGTAGCCGATATATTCCATTACTCTCCAAATTATTTGGGGTCCCTGTTCAAGAAACATACCGGGCAGGGCTTTAACGATTATCTTACCAGGGTACGTTTCGAGGAGGCCATTAAACTTCTGGCCAATCCGGATCTCAAGCTGTATGAGATTGCATATAAAGTGGGTTATCCGAACCAGAACTATTTCAACAGGCAGTTCAAGCAAATGTTCGGCTGCACGCCAAGTGAATTCAGGGCCAAACTGATGTAGAGAGGGACGCAATGAAGCGCTGGATATTATCTGTTGTCAGACCTGTCAGAAAAATTTTCCTGAATTTGAAGATGAGGCACAAACTGACCCTGTCCTATCTGCTCATCATTCTCCTGCCTTTAATCGGAATGGGGCTGTATGCCTATAAGCTTTCCATCGACAATATAACCGAGCAAAGCATCAACAATACCGAACAGGGTTTGAGAATGGTTGTTACAAACATATCCAACACGATAGAAAGATATCTCGTCCTGGCTGACAATATTTATTTCAATGACAAAGTGAGGGTACTGATGACCGAATATCATGACGGCGGTTACAAGGAATTTGAGCTCCTCCAGTACAGATCAACCATACTCTCCCTGCTTCATACCACCGGAAAGTCTGTCAACCTTTCACTTATCAGGTATGTGCCTTCCGAGATGGAAACAATAACGAACAATTTCGACCGTATATTGAGTTATTCCAAGGACCAGGATTTTCTGGAGGAAGAGAACAGGCAGCTTCTCAGTATATACAACGCAAGGCACATTGAGGACAGGGAATGGTTCAAACAATTAAGGGGCAAAACCCTGCAGTATACATGGGCGCAGGTGGAGCAGGACGGGAATTATAATAACATTTCCCTGTTAAGGGAGTTCGCAAGAATCACCGAAGCAGGATTCTCGGCAAGCGGGCTTCTCAAACTTACCGTAAGGCTTGAGGATCTGTTTTATACCGGATATGACCTGGTAAACGGAAACTACAACTATCTTGTCCTTGATAATAACGATCAGCCGTTTATCCTGAACAGCCGCATGCAGGAATTTTATGAGAGGCATAAACAAAACATCGAAAGCCTTATGCCCCATGAACCTGGGAAAGGGATAATTATGGATGATTTTTCCATGGTATACACCAATCTTGATTCCACCCCATGGAAAGTCGTATATATCATGAATCTTGAAGAGTATACCAATAAGGCTGAAAATATCAAAAGACTGACTTTCTTTATAGGCATAGGGGCTTTGTTCCTGCTCCTCACCATATCCGAGCTCCTTTCATCGCTGATAACAAAGAGACTTTCAAAGGTTTCAAAATATGTTATTGACGTAAAGAACGGAAATTTCGACGCCGTCATCCATGACTCTTCCAGCGATGAAATCGGTATGATGACCGCAGGTATCAAGGAAATGGTGAAGACCATCAAACGGTTAATTGAGGAAGTCTATAGGACCAATCTTGAAAAAAGGGATGCCCAGCTGAAAATGATCCAGTCCCAGATCAATCCCCATTTCCTGTACAATTCCCTTTCCGCCATCAACTTCCTTGTCCTGAAAGGGGAACTGAAGAAAATAAACCAGATGGTAAAGGCTCTGTCCACCTTCTATCGGCTGACTTTAAGCAAGGGACATGATATAATCCCCATTTCTGATGAGCTCATGCATCTTAAGGCTTACCTGGAAGTTTTCCGTATCCGGATGGAAAAGAGCTTCAATGTCAGCTATGACATTGATGAAGAAGCTCTGGGCTATGCTACCCTGAAGGTGATACTGCAGCCAATGGTTGAGAATATATTCGAACATGCCATAGGAAACAGGACAAACCCTATTAATATCAACATTTCGATTAAAACAGCAGGGAATGACATTATATTCAAGGTAATTGACGATGGTATAGGCATAAGTCCCGAAGTCATGTCCAAAATCCTCTCACATGATGCCGGGAAAGTGGGATACGGCATCCGGAATGTCAATGACCGGATAGTCCTGCAGTTCTCAGAACCTTACGGTGTGAGCCTTTCAAGCATTCCCGGGGCCGGCACGACAGTGACCATTGTTATACCCAAGTTCAGAATTTCCGATCTCCATTGATTTGTTTCATTTATCGTTGACTTGTTCAATTGAATGTGCATGCCGGGGAAACTATAATGAAGCCGTAACGAACAATTCGACGGCGGGAGAGATTTCCTTGGCTAAAAAGATACAACCACTGAAGCTGAAAAAGGACAGTTACATAATGAGGTTTTCCCGGCAGTGGCAACTGCAGACCATGGTCCTGCCGGCTATCATATTCATTTTTATTTTCATGTATCTGCCTATGTGGGGGGTATTGATTGGGTTCAAGGATTACAATATTTACAAGGGATTTGCCGAAAGTCCCTGGGTGGGGCTGAAACATTTCAGATATTTCATTAATTTGCCCGAATTCCCGCGGATTATGAAAAATACGCTTGGGATCAGCATTGCCAAATTGGTTTTTGGCTTTCCGGCACCCATTATCCTTGCCCTCATGCTGAATGAGGTAATGAACGCCTCTTTAAGAAGAACCATACAAACCATCAGTTATCTTCCCCACTTTATTTCATGGGTCATTGTGGCAGGCTTCGTCTTTGAGCTGCTTTCGGTCAATAACGGTTCTGTAAACCTGCTGCTTAGGTGGCTCGGGATAATTGATGAGAATATCAACTGGATGAGCCGAAAGGAATATTTCTGGGGGATACTGGTAGTAGTAAACATATGGAAAGGCGTAGGTTTCAATGCCATCATTTACCTGGCAGCCATATCGGGGATTGATCCTACATTGTATGAAGCCGCGGTTGTTGAAGGAGCAGGAAAACTGAAAAGAATTATCTATATTACGCTGCCATGCATTTCAACGACTATAATCATCCTGTTAATCCTGAGCGTGGGAAATATTTTGAATGCAGGATATGATGACATTATGCTCCTTACCAATATGGGCAAGAACGGAATACTCTATGATGTCTCAAATACCATCGACATCCATGTGTATACATGGGGTATAGAAAAGCAGAGATTTTCCTATGCAACGGCTGTTGGTGTGTTCAAGTCTGTTCTGAATGTTGTGATGCTGTATTCTGCCAACGCGATATCAAGAAAACTGTCTGACAGCAGCCTGTGGTAATAAAGGAGAGTAAACCATGCTTCAGAGTAGATCGGAAAAAATCGCGAATTACATAATTATCGGCTTACTCATAATGTTTTGTTTCACGGTACTGTATCCTTTTCTGAATATCCTGGCCATTTCCTTCAATGTGGGGACAGATACCCAGAAAGGCGGTATAACTCTATGGCCGCGCGCCTTCACAACTGAGAACTATTACGTAGTGCTGCATGATTCAAGATTGCTCAACTCCTTCTTCATTTCAGTGGCAAGAACGGTTTTGGGAACGGCTTCCCATATTTTCTTCACCGCCATGTTCGGGTATGCCATGTCCAAAAAGTATTTGCTTAACCGTAAGTTCTATATGATTTTCTCAATCTTCACCATGTACTTTTCCGGGGGACTGATACCTGTATTCCTGCTGTTCAGGGACTTGAAGCTGATCGACACTTTCTGGGTCATGGTCATCCCAAATATCATCAGCGTATGGGACATGATTATTTTCAGGACCTTTTTCTCGGAGCTTCCGGTGGAACTCGAAGAATCGGCGAAGCTTGACGGGTGTAATGACTACCTGTACTATTTCAAGATCGCTATTCCCCTTTCCACGCCCGTAATAGCGGCCGTTTCGGTATTTAATGCAATATATCACTGGAACAGCTGGTTTGACGCCGCAGTTTTCATCAATAATGAAAAGCTCCTTCCCATACAGACAATGCTCAACAATATAATTAACGCCAATACTTCCGCCCAGATGCTCATGGAAATGAATGCCTCAGCCCAGGAACTGATATCCAAAAGACAGCAGTTTACATCAAAATCACTGGTGTCTGCCGCCATGATGGTCACCACAATTCCTATAATTTTCGTATATCCGTTTGCCCAGAAGTATTTCACGAAGGGTATCATGGTCGGATCCCTCAAGGGATGACAATAGAACCGATAATATGCCAGGTCATCAAACCTGGGATATTGGTATAAAATTTTGAAAATATTATAAAGGAGGATCCATTTATGCGTAAACCATCAAAAATTCTTGTTTTGCTGGTAACAATCATTACCGTCCTGTCGCTTGTCCTCTCAGGCTGCGGTGGCAACAAAACCAGCGGGAACACATCAGGTGAAACACAGACTCCCGGCACCAGCAATCAGCCTGCAGCAGAAGAAGACGGGAAACCGAAGCCGCTCAAATTCACATGGTATATCCATTATGACTGGTTCTCACCTGACCATCAGTGGGGCGAACGCCTTGGGGAAAAACACATCCTGGAGACCATGGGTGTTGAAATTGAATTTGTATCCCCTAACGGGGCTGCTCAGCAAAAGCTTGCTACCATGATTGCCGCTGATGAATTCCCGGATGTTATCTGTATGGACAGGGGACCTGAAGCCAACACATTGATGATGAACGTCGGTGTGCCGCTTGATGACTGGATGTACAAATATGGCAACTTTGTCAACGAAGCAGGGGAAGAAACTATCAACATGCTTCGCAATGAAGACGGCAAATGGCGTCAGATGCCAAACTGGTATATAAGTGGGGATAAGGGTAACGGAAACTCCGGCTGGATTATCAATAAGAAGATCTATAAAGAATTGGGAGAACCCAGGCTTGAAACCTATGATGATCTCGAAGCTTATCTCGCTAAAGTAAAACAGACATATCCGGATGTTATTCCGATGGTAGTCGACCCTCAGTGGAGATGTAAACGCGTTATTCTGGGATCATTTGTAGAAAATGCCGACGTATGGGCTTATGACCTGCATGCCGTGGTCAAGGACAACAATCTGGTATCCATCTTTGACGAGCCCACATACAAAGAAGGTCTCTACACAATCTACAAGCTGTTCAATAAAGGCTATATCAATCAGGATGCATTTACCCAGACTCAGGAACAGTTCCTTGAAAAGCTGAAATCCGGTAATCTTGCTGTTGCCATTTCAGGTGCCATTGCCACCGAAGCAGAGGGTGAGGCGGGCCACATCGAGCTTGTGAAGAATGGTCCCGAATACGGCTACAAGATGATATGGCCTATTCATAAGACTGGCCTCAACAAGGACAACATCAAGGTCAACGATTTCTCATCACTTGGCTGGAATATCAGCTTCATCACCAAGAGCGCGAAAGAGCCTGAACGTATCTTTGAATTCATCGACTGGCTGACAAGCAAGGAAGGGCAGACCATAATCCAGTTTGGTCCCAAGGGCGAATATTGGGATGAAGTCGATGAAAACGGATACCCAATTCCGAACCAGAGATATCATAATGCTTCAGATGATGAGAAGAACCTGATACCTGGCAATAACTGGGTAGGAAATACTTCCTTCATTGATGGTGCAAAGGCCGCGCGTGAAATGCTCCTTCCGGAAGGCCAGAGAAAGTGGTCAACAGAGGCTCAGGTAACTGTTGCCTTCAAAACCACAAAGAACTCTGTAGCCGCATATGGAATTCAGCCTCCTGTTGAATCAGAAGAGGGATATATAAGATCACGTCTTGATGAACTGGTAAACAACTACTTCGCAAAAATGGTATTTGCCAAGAATGATGGGGAGTTCGAACAGCAGTTTGAACTGATGAAGCAGGAAATGCATGAAGCCGGATATGAAAAGTACCTGAATTATCTCAATACAAAATATCAGGAAAATCTGGCCAAACTCGGAGCTAAATAATAATTCCCCAATTCCAGCCGGCATGACTGCTCATGCCGGCTGGTTTTAATTATGTATTCATAAAAAGTTCTGTGCAATTTCTTCTGCCCGGAAAATGCCGGTCTCAAACCGGGATATTGTCAAAATTAAGTCTCTTTTCACACTATGAAAACAAAAAGAAGGAGAAAAAGTGATTGGAAATGTCGGCTCTGAAAATATCGAAAACCAAGGATTATTTTATAAAGGACAACAAACCTTATTTCTATTTCGCTGATACCGTATGGTCCGCTTTTTATCTGATCAGCCCCAAGGAGTGGGAGGAATACCTGGATTATCGCCGCAGCCAGGGTTTCAATGCCCTCCAGATAAGCATATTGCCCCTTGGGGATACCGAAAAGCCGTCTTTGCATCCGTTCAAAGTCACCGAAAAAGGCTATGATTTTTTTACAATCAATGAAGACTATTTCGACAGGGCCTGTTTATTTCTTGAAACGGCTGTTTCCAAGGGATTTCAGCCAAATCTAGTCCTTATCTGGGTCAACTATATCAGGAACAGCCATGTACAGAAACGGGATCAGAGCCAGTATATGCCCGAGGAAGCCATAGAGCCATATGTCAGGTATGTAGTCAAACGGTTTTCACGCTTTAATCCCATGTATATGATAAGCGGGGATACTTATCTTGAATCACCCGACGTGACAAGACCTTATCTGCTTGCACTTGACACGTTGAAATCATTGGATCCCGGGGCGCTCACCACCCTTCATCTGGCCATTACCCATGA
>Ga0134091_1001790_pt1 | contig 16047 bp, 26 predicted proteins | sample 2_5taG_FD_94451 | JGI IMG/M metagenome (GOLD analysis project Ga0134091, IMG submission 94451) | Switchgrass degrading microbial communities from high solid loading bioreactors in New Hampshire, USA - 2_5_20_6_A2 metaG | ecosystem: Engineered > Bioreactor > Semi-continuous > Anaerobic >...
AAGCATCCCGTGACAGGATTCCAAGTGCTATCGCACCATTCAATTTTTGATTTATTCATTCAAGTATCTCCTTTCGTATGTTCACCTAACCAATCCCAGATCCATTCCGCCAGCTCCAGAGAAATAGCTTTTTGCAATAACTGTTGCCATCAATCCCACATCTGCCCTTCCATGGTATTACTGCTCATACATGTAGCAAGAATACTCTCAGCCTGACTTTCTTCCATCTCCTTTATTCTTGCCCTTAAGGTCTCTATCTCTCTGTCCTTGGCTCTTAATAACCTGACATAGCTCTTTGCCATACTCTGTACCTGCTCTTGCAACAGCTCCATTTTCCTTGCCTCAGTCATGATCATCGCTCCATTCCGTAGAATTTCATATAGTTCTTGTTAAACATCAACTTTGTCATTCCGGTTCTTCCACTACGCTGCTTAGCAATGATGATTTCAAGTTCAACCAGTTTTGCTCCGATTGTTTCATCAGGATCCGGATTGTGTAAGAAGATGACATTATCTGCATCTTGCTCAATAGCTCCGGTTTCTCTTAAGTCATACAACCGAGGCCTTTTATTTGTTTTCTGGCCTTCACGATTAAGTTGAGACAGAGCTATTACTGGAATATCCAGGTTAGTACTCAGCAGTTTGAGTTCCCGGCTGATGAAATCCAATTCCTGCCGACGCGATTCATGCCTTGCAGATGATTTCAAAAGTTGCAAATAATCCACTATCACAAGATCAAGCTGACCGAGTTCCCTTTTGCGCTCACATTTATTTCTGATTTCCTGAATAGTGTTACTGGTCTGATCAATCGTGATAGGCAACCTTGCAACCCTTTCTGAAGCCTGGGCAAGCTCCTTGCTAGCCTGATCCCATACAACACGAGGATTCCTCATCATTTCAGCCTGTATAAGCTCAGTCTGGGCAAATAACCTTGAGCCTATCTGTATACGATTCATTTCAAGAGAGAAGAATTCGACTTTGAATCCATTCCTCGCTGCGTTATGAGCAATATTCAAAGCAAAAGCCGTTTTTCCCGTCGAAGGACCAGCTGCAATAATAGTCAGTTCTGAATTCCACAAACCACCTGTAAATGCGTCTATATCTCTGATGCCAAATTTGATAGGTTTTATTTTTTCGGTTGCCACACCCTCCATATAATCCATGACTTCAACAGCTATTGTCAGCATATCTTCAGGCGATCGCTCCAATTTTGGCAAGGAAAGATCAAGTTTCCCCTGTATGTACTGAATAACTTCATGTGGTTTGTCAAAGCGCTTTTCATTAAGTTCCTGGATAATATTTCTGGCTGTAACAACAGCTTGTCGCTTAAGAGATAGTGTTTTCACGATATTCACATGATTTTTAATCCCCTGCATGATAATGTTGCTTGCCATTATCTCAGCAACTTCAGCCATATCAATGCCGCTTTCTGCAGAGACACTGATCAAGTCCACTGATTTGTTCTTAATCCAGAGTTCCTTGATTGCTCTGAAGATCTGTCTCAGTTTAGTGTCATAAAAATCACTTGGCTCTAGTGCATTAGCACAATATCCGACTGTATCTCTGTCACTAAGCATACAGGCAATCAGGTTTTGCTCAGCCTCAAGATTAACCCACTCGTTTACCGATTCCTGTGAAGTCGACATACTGAGGATCACCCCTTTGTGAATTGTCTTTCTTTTCCCAGGTTCTAACCGCTGCCTTCCAGTCCTTCATCTTGTTTTTCCCTATGTACCAGCCTTTAGCACTGTAAAAGTCGTACCATTTCTGAGGATCTACACCGTTTTTACGCTCTTTGCAATATGCAGCAACCTCTTCAAGCGTTGGAGGTACAAACCCGTGCGACTTGCTCGCACTATTATTACGATTCGGATTGGATTCGGATTGGATTGGATTACGGGGGTATATGATATCATCTGATATCATATGCTTGCAAGTTTCATCATAAGCAGGGTATTTACTCTTCTTTGCTCGTATCTGCTGATGTTTATCCCAAGTTACCAATTGCAGGTACGGTCTTCCGTCATACTCGTACACGGTTACAATACCTACCGTCGATAGCTTATGTAGGGCATCAGAAACTTGTTTTTCAGTTACGGTCTTTAGAGGAAATAACCTTGACTTTAATATGGCAGGTCTTGCATCAAACCTCCCGTAATCATCACAATTAACGATCAGGCGGTAGAAGAATACCTCCTCGAACCAGGACAACTGGTCTAATGTGTCTGATGTGCAAATTGATTCTTTTATAATCCTGTTTGGCATATTAACTCCTCCACCTTCATTAATAAAAGATAATCTCAATTCTTCCCGATCCTTCACACACGGCTCCTGTCCACGCCTTCACGGTTCTCTCCTTAGCTTGCTTTCTCTTTTCTGCAAAGTTCCGGCAGATTTGCTCTGACCAATGCCTCTGCGAATGGTGGCGGTACCGCATTACCGCAACGGGCAACCTGCTCTTTTTTCGGATATGGTTTTCCGGTATAATCCTTGTCGATGATGTAATCATCCGGGAAGCCTTGGGCTCGGAACAACTCCCGCGGCGTCAACATCCGCATACCAATGTCAACTATCTGATATTCCTGACCGGCCACGGTGATGATCCCGAACCTGTCTTTACTCGTGATAGTTCGAAGCGGCTCGTCCAGGCGCTGGCCTATATCGCCACCATTGCCGTAGTAGGTCATTAGGAAAGCCTGAACCTCCGCGAAGTGCCCCGGCGATGTTGTGATGGTGTGGAGCGGTTCCTTCGGTGACTGGAAAAATGTTGCCTGACGGCTTATCCCACTTTTTTCTTCGCTGTTCTTCCTTATACCGTTGAATAACCCAGTTAAGGATCGCTCTCCGTGATACTGAATCAAGAATGGTGCCGCTTCGCGTACAATAAACGGCTCAGGGTTCTCGATGACAAACTTCTGGATTCCCCTGGCTATCCTGCGTAGTGTCTTCTCTGCGAGGGGTCTCTCCCTCTCAAAGATGCTTGGGCAAGGCAACGACCAGTCTATGATTTCTGCCGCCGTCCTCCACGGCTTCAACCGGCCGCAGCGGACCTCCAAGCTGTCGGGATCCCCGTGTGTTGGCTCCGGCCAGACAATAGGTCTTCCATCACACCGTGCTATGAGGAAGAATCTTTTCCTGGTTGTCGGGGCTCCGTAGTCACATGCCCGGAGTTCCCGGTGTTCAACCTGGTAGCCCAGCGCCTGCAGCTGGGACTTGAATTTCTCAAAGGTGATTCCCTTCTTGCTCTTGACAGGCCGCCCTTTCCTTACCGGCCCCCAAGTCACAAACTCTTCGACGTTTTCGAGGATGATCATCCTTGGCCTGACCTTCCCGGCCCATTTCAGGACCACCCAGGCAAGGCCGCGGATCTTCTTTTCGACCGGCTTACCGCCTTTGGCTTTGGAGAAATGCCTGCAGTCCGGACTTGCCCACATCAGTCCGACAGGCCTTCCACCGGTGGCTTCTATTGGATCCACATCCCAGATATTCTCGCAGTAATGCTTTGTTGTAGGATGGTTCGTTTTATGCATCAGAATAGCTGCTTCATCGTGATTGATTGCTATATCAACACTTCTTCCAGTTGCTAACTCGATCCCGAGACTGGCACCGCCACCTCCGGCGAAACTGTCGATTATCAGCTCTCTCATATGTACACCCCTTACTTTTCTCTCTTATATGGCCTTCCCTCCGTGCCGATACGGGCGGGTCTTGTTATACTCATGCTTGATTTGGATAGCTTTATCAATGTCTATACCGGTATATGCGCAGTAGTCCAGGATACGGATGATGCAGTCGGCAAGTTCAATAGGGATCCCTTCTGGCTTTCTATCCCTGTATTCACAATCTCCCTGCTTTACTTCTGCATATGGACAATAACTCAACTCGTTTTCCTTAAATACGCAGGGCACATTTATTGCAGGATTTTGATTACAACAGAAATAGATCACATCTGGTTTGAATCCTTTTCTGTATTCTTCCAGCGCTTCTGAAAGTTCACTATGGCAAAGGGATATAATATCGCCAAATGTTCTCTTTTCTTCCCACCAGCCGTGATCTACTGCGTTTCGGTGAATTTCTTTAGCAAGTTCATTAAGATTCATCCTGTTTTGCTCCTTTCTATAGATTTTAATGATTGAATATGTGGGCCCCGATCGTGTCCGGGGCGGGACAAGGTCTTTGTTTTTACCTCCTGCACAGCATTTAATTTCTGCCTTACGGCTGGGCCGGATTCGCTCCGGCGGGCGGGGAAAGGTTCATGTCTGGCTGCTTGCCGTTTATTCCCATCGACACTATAGCCGGTGCCAGCTTCGGGGGCTTCGTTCAGGACTTCCTAAAACCCATGCGCCATTCTCATTTTGATAGTCCGCGCAGTATTGGGCTGGATATCGTTCCAGCGGACGACATGGGAACAATTAATTTAGAATGCGAATTAATAAACGATATAAGAAACAAGAGCATCTACAAGAGACATCCCTAAAATACTCATCTGGTCCATTATCCAGCCTATGTCTTTATCTGCTCTTTGGAGTTTAAACAATCGCTTGAAGTCTTCATCTGATAACTCCAACTTATATCTGTTGGCTGTTTCTTTTACTTGATTAAAATGCCATTTAGAGGCTTTGTCAGTTATCAACTCGTCTTGCAGATGTTCATATTCGATTGCATATTTCATAGATTTCACCCCTTCACATTAATTCCGAAATTTGACCTACTCTTTCTTAATCCCCTCTCGTTCATCCAGCAAGAATTTAAGTTCATCGATGGCTGTGCTGGCTTCTAAATTATCCATGTTTTCAAAGTCATCGTCTGGCTCCTGACCAAGCCTTGTACAGAGGTATTTGTAATAACGGATCTGTTTTTCAGTTGTCATCACTTATGCCTCCACGGAAAATTTTGTCCTATAACTGTTCCAAGCCAAAAAGACACTACGATGATGGTTCCGAGTTGAAGGAAATGTAATTCAATCATCACTCCCCACCCCCCAGCGCCTTTTCTGCTTCCTCCACCGCTTGCTCATATTTTCGGAGCCTATACCTTAAGTCGTCATAAGTCTTTTCACACAGCGATTTCATTTCCATAACTTCCTCTGGACTGAGGTTGCTGTCCTCGTATGTGGCAAGTTTTTGTAATACTTCAATTTCTGTATGACAATCATCCTCGTAGCATTTAGGTAATCTGTTTTGACAGTTTTCACATTTTGCGTATATCACATTGCCGCACAAGGCATATTCATTACCGTTTATTCGTTTTGTCAGTCTTTTCATCTTCCTTCCCTCCTTTATGGGACTATGATCAAAACGGTAGATCCTCATCATCTTCGTTCAGGCTGTAAACACTGTTTTCACTATAAGGTTGTCCTGCAGGATCTGAATTGCTTGGAGCATTCGGAGCGCCTCGATATTGCTTGTTGCCTTGCTGATCGTTCCAGACATTATTCCGAAGATATCCCTTAATCAGAATCTGCTGTCCTTTACGGAAATACTTATTAACGAACTCTGCGGTTCCTTTCCAGGCAGTAATCTGAAAAAAATCCGCGTTTGGCTGCCCTTCCTGGGGTTTTCCTGGCCGATTGACAGCTATCCGAAACCTGGCCATTGGGATATTGTTTGTCGTGTATCTAATCACTGGATCAGCGACGAATCTGCCCAAAAGAAAAACTTTGTTCATAACCTTACCTCCGCTTAAAAAGATGGCAGGCAGCACCCTGCCCAATTCAGCAACCCAGTGTATTAGATTGCTGGTTTATATATGCAGCACCAGCCTATTCGTGCCTCTCTACGCTCTCCGAGTGCTGTCGGGTCTTCGCGATAGATTCAATTTAATATGTAAACTTCAAGCTCTCTTACTCCAAATTCCATACAGTCTTCGTAATCGGGCATGTAAATATCAATGCAGCCATTTTTGATTGCAGATCCTCTGTCTTCGACCGTAAAAATACCTTTATTGGGCTTGTCCTGAAAATATGGGATGAACACTCTTGTACCGAAAGCAAGCTCCGGGCCTGCAGCGATAGTGTGCCACTCTTTTACCCTGGTGCCTGATGCAGTTATTCCGTACTCTGGGTGATCCGGATACTTCCTGCAGCTCTGGAATGACAGGTCATATGCGGTTACTTTCATTTTGATAGGTTCTGGCCTCTGAGCACCGCGGCTTATTCCTGCTGGATCCTTAATTTCTTCTGGTGTTATAGTTTCTTCGGTCTCAGGTATGTATTGTGGCTGTATCTGTTCATCGATCCGCTTGATATCTTCTTTCAGCTGGTTTATCTGGCTTTTAAGCTCACTAATGATAGTCAACTCGTTTTTCACATTTTCAACATCCGTCTTTGCTTGAATAATCATGTTACAACCAACAATAAGGATGCCCCCAAGGATGCCTGCGAAAAGGCACAGAAACAATACCAGCATATCCGCTCTCGCTTGTTTACTCATACGCATTTCCTCCAATGAGCTTTCTATGCAGTAACCTCAAGCATGGGAGTTACCTCATTAATCGAAAAATGATGTATGCTTCCGGGTGGATACGGCTTCCGATCAACCCTTGCTGCTTTATTTAAAATAGCCACCTGGCTTGGAGGTTCAATACATTCGAGAATTTGGACCTTTATCCGAGGAATATCTGAGTAACATTTATGAGTTCCTTTTATAACTCCTTTGTACGTCCCATAATAAGGGTCTTTGACAATACAGTATGTTCCGATAAGTCTTGGATCAATGCCTTTTATCACTGTTATGGCAGCCTCCTTTCTTTTGGTGATAGAAGCTTGTCCACTTCGAGCTGCAGCTTTAAAATAGCTTTATCAAAAAGGCGCTGGCATTGCTTGTCGGAATACTTCACGATCTTTGCAATTTCACGCCATGATCTATGTTCAAAGCTTTTCAGCTGAATAATTGTACGATCTTCATTCGTTATATTGCTGCTGAACCATGCTTTTTCGAACAGGGCTTTTTCATCGAGCAGTGCATTGATCTTGTTTGTAAAATAAATTATTTTGCGGTCGAACCGGTCTATAAGGATCTGAACGGTGTTGGACACATCATAGATGTTATTGTTATTCTCAGATGGTACACCAGTAATAGCCATGGCCTGAAGGGTACAATATGCCTCATGCTTGTTCCTGATTAGCTTATTAAGCTCCTTCTGCAGATCAAGCACTTGATCATTTATATAAGGATAATCCTTTAAATAAAGCCGTATGTTCATATTGCCTCCCATTCATCTTAAGTAGTTGATCCGACGAAAACTAAAGCCATGGCTGCACCGGCTACATCGCTGACTTCCTTTTCCACTTTACCCCACAATGATTTCTCATGAGGGTCAATCTTTCCATCACAAGCGACTTCAACCATTGTGGAGTGAATATTATCAATATCCCGGACTTCCTTTTGGAGTCTTAAAACCGCAACTGCCAGATCGGTTTCCTGGATCTTCGGCAGGTAACGACGACCTATTTCACTGTGCTCTTGCAGGTGCTGGTATCCAAGCCAGCGATTCCTATAGAGCTCTATCATGCCACATACAACATCTTCCGGTGGTACAGTTACACCTGTTTCATAGTCCGCCAACGATCTTACACTTATATGCAAATGCTCTGCTGCGATCTGCTGGGATTTTATACCTGCAGCCAATCTGGCTTTTTTATAGATGTTCATGCACTCATTCTGCATTCCATTTCACCTCCGATCCGGTTATACTTAAGACATGCAATAGACCATGCTTCACATCTCTATGAAGGTGAGCCTCTTGCTCTCCTTTCCCCTGCGCAGGGAATGGCACTTCATCATGTGAGCTACTGGGATGGCTTATATCTATCGGACATTACGAAATTAAGGCATAAAGAATTAATCCGCTTGAGGATTTGCTCAATTTCCTCCGGGCTACGGTTTATGTACGCATCGTTGCATATTCTGATTTTGGTGTTTCCGATCTTGTATTCTTCAACTACATTACCGGTTGTACCGGACGGAACATTGGGCATATTTCTCACCTCCGGATCTGTCTATTTGCCTTATATGCTTTGTGACAAGCAGTGTGATACAGTTAACGCTGCACATGCAGATAGTGTTTTAATGTTTTTCCATTGAGCTTAATCATTACAGTATTGCTACCGAACTTTTTACTTACAAACCTGCACCAAACTAAAATCTCGACTTTATTTTCGCTCCAGGTGCATATGTAATGTGTATGATCTGCTGAATCACGATCAGAAAGACCGACAAAATAGATTTTTTCATCATCAATAGAAGGCATGACCTCACTCCTTAACTTGCATGACTTCATTCATATTGGTAAAATCTTCTTGAAAGGAGGTTTCAATATGGTTTGTGTAAAGTGTGGTTGTGATAAACATCAAGAAAATGCCATCTACTGCCGAAATTGTGGGATTGAACTTGATGCTAATTATTGCACAAATCCTGATTGCCTGATGAATAACGGAGACGAACCCTACTCATTTCCTGCTGATTATTGCTATTGTGACCAGTGCGGTAGCGAAACAGAGTACTTCAAAGCTGGATACATTAAGCCTCTGATTTACGAGCACGATAGTCAATAATAACAGGGTTTTCCTTCAATTGATTTGCGCAAAAAATGCAGAAATTGTTTATTATATCATTTTCCTTATGGCATTCAGGGCAGATCTGAATGTCGTTTTTCTTCTCCTGCTGTGACATTGCTTATTTCACCTCCTTAATAACAGTTATGATTAACTTGCTTCTTGCTCCGACTCAAAGAATCTGGTCCAGGGAAAGCCTAAGACGTTGGCTATGGCTTGGGCGGTTTCGACTGATGGGGTTCGTTCCCCACTTTCAATAAAGCTATAAAACTGCTGTGATATTCCAACTTGCTCTGCAACTTGTTCTTGTGATAAACATTTCGTGTTTCGAATCTGCTTTAACCACTTTCTCACGTTATTCACCTCGCCAATTACTACTTCTGGTAGTTTTATTTTATTACTACTTTAGGTAGTTGTCAATAGTGAAATAAAATATTTTTTGTTGTAATATCTTGTGACAACAACCGCATGTTGTATAATGTAATTAAAGGAGCGAGTGATTTGTTATCTGAAACAATAAAGCGCTACAGAAAAGCCTTAAATATATCTCAGGCAAGATTAGCTGAAATGATTGGTATGTCACAGCAGGCTGTAGCTAAATGGGAAACTGGAAAAGCTGAACCAGATAGTGCTACATTAAAAAAGCTCGCTTCAATTTTCGGTACAACAATTGATGATCTATTAGGTAATACAAATAATGAGGATGACTGGCCCCCAGAGGCAAAAGTGCTTTTCCGGGATGTTAAGAAACTCACCCCGGAGCAGTTGGAACTCGTAACTAAGCTTGTGAAAGAGTTTATTGATGAAAATTAATTGAATCAAGATATAAATTTTTTAAATCAGCTTAAAGGCGACATCTTAAGTCAAGGCATTATAGTGTCTTGATTTTTTTATTTTATTATTCGGGGAGGATTCGGCATGGAAACAGCGAGATCGCTTGACCAATATGATAATATGTCTTTCAAAAAATATATGACCAAGGCTGAACGAGATAAAGCTATTATGACTTTAGAGGGAATACTTAAAGGAATAGCGATCGACGGAAAAATAAACAGCAAGGAAGTCGAAGAGTTATCTTATTGGTGTAATTTACATAGACCATACATAAATAAGAGTTTCTTTAAAGATGTTATCCCGATAATTGATGAGGCATTACGTGATTATGTACTGACGCGCGAAGAAGTAGAAGACATTCTTTGGGTTTGTGATCACTATAGATATCCATTGAAATATTATGATAGCATTACATCTAATATCCAAAGGCTTCATGGCATATTGCATGGCATACTTGCTGATAATGTAATAACTGATGAGGAAATCTACGCCTTGCAAAACTGGCTTGATGATAATACGGATCTTGTAAATTCATATCCCTACGATGAAATATGCAGCCTTTTGCTCTCGATTTTAAAAGATGGGGTAATTGATGAGCAAGAGCGAAATATCCTTAAGCTTTACTTTAGTGAATTTATAGATACGACACAATCCTATAACATTAATGCCCTTGAGATTAATCAATTAAGTAAAGAGATCACTATTGGCGGGATTTGTATGAGTAATCCTGATATTCAATTTGAAGGGAAACTATTTTGCTTTACTGGTATGTCTGCTAAAGCAAAGAGATCAGAAATTGCAAAGATAATAGAATCACTTGGTGGCATATATAACGATAATGTTCTTGATAGCACTGATTATCTTATCGTAGGAAATGAAGGAAATCCTTGCTGGGCTTTTGCTTGTTATGGACGAAAGATCGAAAAGGCAATGAAGATGAGGAAAGCGGGTAAAAGAATTTGTATCATCAATGAAATAGATTTTTGGGATGCAGTAAATTATTAAGATGATTTTAGTACGGAGGGGTTATATGAATATTTCGAATCTTGCCATTAATAGAGTAGCTATCCATCAAGTATATAAACTTGGAGAATCAAATGAGCGTGTCAGACTTAATAATAATTTATCAGTTTTAGAACCTATTGCATTAAATGTTATTAAATTACGAATTGTTGAAGCTTTAGGAGAAGACTCAAGAAGTTTGGATTTAATAATAAGAGAATCCGGTGAAGAATCAACATTCCAAAAGCTTGCGAGAATGATTTATTCTAACGATTTAGATTTTATAGAAACTTCAAAGCATTTAACGGAAGTATTAGCATCTAAGCAAAATACAACTCGTATCCCCGGGGGAATAATTGTATACTTAAATGGAACTATACATGAAGACAAAAATTTCATTGCTGTTATGAAAGCTGAAAGCGAAGAAGGATTTGCTTTAGATGCAAATGATGAGCAACTTAATCTTACATATATAGCCGAGTTGCTACTCACAAGGTATCAAAAATTATATAAAGTGGCTATGTTTATTGAAAAAGAAGGATTAATTGATATTGAAGAGACATTGCGGGCTTCTGATGAATTTGAAGTAACTATTTATGATCATAACATGAGTAATGCCGATAAACAAAATGCTGCGCGCTATTTTTATAGAGACTTTTTAGGTTGTGACCTACAACCAACAAATAAGAAGCTAACAAAGGACTTCTTTTTTCTCACCAAAGATTTTATAAATAATGCTGATATATCTGATGAAGAAAAAATTGATTTTCATAGTGCATTATGCAATTACTTAAAGCTCAACCGAGAGACTATTATTAATCGTTCAGAGTTTGCTCAGACCTATTTCGGAGTAGCGTTACAAGATTTATATCGTCAATATATGAATCAAAATAATTTTCCATCAAGAGCCATTGCTAAAGATATATCATTAATCGAAAGAAATCTTCGTCTTAGGCGCCTTAGTTTTAATACTAAAGTGAAAGTTACTGCTCCATCAGATTCATTTAATGATTTGGTAATTATTGAAAGCTGTGATGAACCTAATTATACTAGACTAAAAATTAAAGGTAAGATAAAGGAGCAACAATGACACAAAAAGAGTTTCGTAGTTTGTTTGAAAAGGAAATTCCTATGTATAGAGCTTGGGGGAATTTTGTTACACGTACCGTTATTGAGCATATCCCACAAAATATTGACATAGATATGTTTTTTAAGATTCCTCCAAAACCAAGAGTAAAATCATTAAATTCACTTATTGAAAAGGCTTTTTATAGAAAAGATAAGAATTATACGGATCCTTATGCCCAAATAACTGATAAAGTTGGTACTCGTTTTGTTGTTTTATTAGAAAGTGAAATTGAAATTCTGAAAGATATTATTTGCAAAATTCCATATTGGGAAGCTTCTTTAGATAAAGACTACGAAGATCAGCAATTTAAGTCTCCTACAGTTTTTGAATATCAGTCTGTACATTATGTAGTAAAAAGCACCAAGAATTTTGAATACGAAGATGTTATAATAAAAGAAAGAACTCCCTGTGAGATTCAAATTAGAACCCTGCTCCAGCATGCATATTCGGAATTAACTCATGACACTATATATAAGCCGACCTTTCAAGTCCCTGATAAGGTACACCGTTTAGTTGCGCGAAGTATGGCCCTTATTGAGACAACGAATGAGCTATTTGACAATGTAAAGGAGGCGATTATGAAAAAATATCAAAATGATTATGAATTTTTAAACATATTGAATAATATTTATTCTCAAATATTAACACCAGATATTTCAGAAAGGCTAAACATTACTATATATGATGCGGTTAAAGATATAAACAATCAAATTACACCTGAAATACTTAAAGACTATTTGTATAAGCATCCAGAAATAGAAATTGCAATAAAAAAAGGTTACCAAGAAAGATTATTATATCGACAACCAGTTATATTGTTATTATCTTTTTTAGCAAAGGAAAACAGGAGTATGCTTAGAAATAAATGGCCATACACAGAAGAAGAATTAGCACCGTTATTTGCTGATTTGGGAATCTGTCCCTACACTAATTAGAACATATGTTCTTGAAACCTGTGAAAAAATGCTATATAATTGTGGCATACCAAAGGAGGGTATGCCGTGATTATATCTGAGAATGAACGCTTTTATAAAATTCGGCAGAAAGCCTCATGTCTCTTAAAGGCCCTTAATATTGATACATCAACAGCAATTGACATTCGAGAGATTATCACTTCTTTGGAAAAGTCTATTACATTGAAAATAACGGACCTTAAAGGAATACCAGGCTTTTCATGTTATGATAAGAAAAAATCCCTGTACAGGATATTTGCCGATGAGAATCTGTTTGAGTATCGTCCTACCAGGTTCAAATTTACTGTAGCGCATGAATTAGGGCATGTTTTGCTTGGTCACTTTACGTATACTGACAATTCACTGTATCTGGAATATATAATGGAAAGAGAAGCAAATGTGTTCGTAGATGAACTGCTTATGCCTACCAGAGATATACTATGGCATAAATACAGCGCAAGAGAAGTTGCTGAAATTTACGAGGTCTCTTCCCAGGCTGCCTATAATAAAATAGCTCATATTAAAGAGAATGCACTATACAAAGAGATACAAGCTGAAATTGCCTTAGAAATAATGGCCTATCGGCGAACCTGGTATACCCCTAACTCGGATCCACGCTATAAAATGGTGGAACAATTGCGCAATGCTTGGCTGGATCCTGACTATATGGTAGGAGGATTCTAAAGGATGCCATATTGTATATATTTGAGGAAGTCTCGTGCTGATCTTGAAGCTGAAGCCAGAGGCGAAGGCGAAACATTGAAGCGCCATGAGCAGGCACTTCTGGAACTGGCTAAAAAACTAAAAATAAATGTAACTAAAATATACCGTGAAGTTGTTTCCGGAGAAACCATTGCTTCTCGTCCTGTTATGCAGCAAGTTCTTGTCGAGGTCGAGCAGAGTATGTGGGAAGGCGTATTGGTAATGGAAGTGGAACGTCTTGCCCGTGGTGATACTATAGATCAGGGTATTGTTGCCCAGACCTTCAAATACTCTAATACTAAAATAATTACACCAGTGAAAATTTATGACCCCAACAATGAGTTCGATGAAGAATACTTTGAGTTCGGCCTTTTTATGAGCCGCCGGGAATATAAAACCATTAACCGCAGATTGCAGCGCGGGCGTATTGCCTCAGTAAAAGAAGGCAAATGGGTCGGAAATAAACCACCCTATGGCTATGTGCGTAAAAAGCTCGAAGGGCAAAAAGGATATACTCTCATACTAAACCCGGAGCAAGCTGAAGTTGTAAAACTAATTTACAACTTATATACCCGGGGAGAGCAAAAAGAAGATGGTACATTTGAGAGGTTGGGAGTATCTCTCATTGTCCGTAAGCTTAATGATCTGCATATCCCGCCAATGAAAGGTGATGTCTGGGTACCATCAACTGTAAGAGATATACTTAGGAATCCTGTATATATTGGAAAAGTTCGCTGGAACTTTAGGCCTCAGATAAAGAAAATGATCAATGGCAAAATGGAAAAGATAAGGCCGAGAGCTACTCGACATGATTGGATCATTGTTGATGGTTTGCATGAACCTATAATTGATATTGAAACCTGGAAACTTGCACAGGAATATCTTGCTGAAAACCCTCCCAAACCATGTCCAAAAGATTTAGGAATAAAGAATCCTCTTGCTGGTATAGTTGAATGTGGCTTTTGCGGCCGGAATATGGTGCGTAGACCATATGGAGGCAGGCAGCCAGATTCACTGATCTGTCAAAACACTGCATGCCCTAATGTGAGTTCGCAGCTATCCTACGTAGAAGAGCGGTTGCTTGATGCCCTGGGGAAATGGCTGCAGAACTATAAACTGAACTTGGACAGGTCAGCAACTCAAAGACTGGATGATGATATTCAGATCGAAGTTATCAGAAGATCTATTAAAAGGATCGAGGATGAGCTGGCAACACTTGAAAAGCAATATAACAATATTTACGATCTTCTTGAGCAAGGTGTATATTCGACTGATATCTTCATTGAACGGTCCAGAGTAATTAATGAAAGGATAAAGGAAGCGAAGCAAAATAAAGAGGATCTCCTTAATGAGCTTCGACAGGAAGAGATGAGAGAGAAAAGCAAGAATGAAATAATCCCAAAAGTTGAAAATGTTCTTGAACTATATAATACTACCGATGACCCAGCTTTTAAGAATGAACTCCTTAAAGAAGTATTAGAGAAAGCCGTCTATACAAAAACTGTGAATGGTCGATGGCATAATAGACCAGATGAGTTTGATCTCGTTCTCTATCCTAAGCTTCCAAAGCTATAATTATCAATGATAACCTATTGGTACCTAAGAATGGGTGCCAATAGGTTATCATTGATTATTTAGGACATGATTTTATATTACCATCATCAAAAAAACGCCTCAGAAACGATTTTAGAAGGTCACCTTTTATACTTGTATATATTTGTAAATATGATATAATTTATACTGTCCAGCGGGGGAAAATTGGGGCTTCGGCCCCTTTTATATTTTATTAGCGTCTTGCCATTTCAGCTATTTGACCATAATATACAATTGTTATATAATTCCAGTAGGTGGTAATTTATGAAACGTTCATGGGCTATAATCATATTTGGTGTGCTGATCTTAATATCAGTAGTTATTTATGCGTTTTCTCACCGCTATTATGTTTCTGGTAACTATGTAGTCGATAGATTCACAGGCAAAACTCGCCACGTTCTAAGCGCTTTAGCAGAAACCCCAACCCCAACAACTACCCCATCAAGAACGCCGTGGACAGCTGAGGATGTAAGAGCATTAAGAGGTGAAACTGAAAAACCTAAAGGAGATTTCTCCAAGGTAGTTATATCCGGTCATACGTTAGACACAAGCAACCCTTATCTATATAAAGTATCATGCGCGGTAAAGAACAATGATTCTATATCTCATACTCTCAAAGTTAAGGCAATTTTCTATGATAAGAATAAAAGCCCGATTTTAACTGAGGAATCATCATCTATTACGGTTGATCCGGATGATATAGAAAGCGCCGAGATATCGGTGTTTTTCCCCGTAGAAGGCATCGATTCATATGATCTCAAGTTAATTGAACAATAAAAAATAACCCCGTCCACTTAGGACGGGGTATTTTCGTTCTTCTTGGATTGAGTACCAAAATAAAAGGCCGTTATCATCATGAAGATTGTTACGAACTGCTGCTCGCTGATTCTGCCTATCACTGAAAGATAGGCAAATACGGCAGTTGAGATGATAGTTACGATACTCTTGATATCAATCAGCTTTGCGAGGCGGTCTTTCGCGCTCATATGTATCCTCCCTTCCTTACAGAGTAGCTTTCACTCTGATTTCATTAAGCCTGGTCTTCAGATCATTATTCTCGGCCAGAAGCTGATCCAGTTTTGCATTTGTTTGCGTCCCAGCCTTTCCATCGACCGTAATGCCGATTGCGGTCTGGAACTTCATCACGAAGTCCACAGCTTTGTCCTTCCAGATATCGCTTACAGCGCTTGCCACAATATCGTCTCCTTCAACGTATTCAATGCCCGGATATTTGAGCCAGTGGGTCCAGCCCCGATCCTTAAGAAGCGTTTTTACCACGCC
>Ga0134091_1001799_pt1 | contig 16005 bp, 15 predicted proteins | sample 2_5taG_FD_94451 | JGI IMG/M metagenome (GOLD analysis project Ga0134091, IMG submission 94451) | Switchgrass degrading microbial communities from high solid loading bioreactors in New Hampshire, USA - 2_5_20_6_A2 metaG | ecosystem: Engineered > Bioreactor > Semi-continuous > Anaerobic >...
AAATATTGTTGACGTGTTTTATCAGGTTATGATAATAATAAACACTGCCGGTATTAGCCCACATTGTGCTGATGGACATGGAAAGATTCACGCCCAGGTTTCCTGCCTCGGTAAGATTTGAATAATTAAGCAATATGGTGGATATCGTCGCTTTGACCAACTCCTTGTCGCAACCGTTTGCCACCAGGTTATTAATGTAATCGTCTACCAGTTGCCTGAACTCATACTTTTTGCTCTCATCGGCATTCTCCGCGGTAAACATGAATACCGGCTGTGCAATGGAATCAACCAGGCTTACCGATAAACCGCCCCCAATCTGTTTCTCTGTAAAAGACTTCTGAAGAGGGGAAGAAGGCTGTGATAAAGCAGAAGCAAGAATGGACAGACCGATCAACTCCTCTTCGGAGGCATTGGTCAGCGCATAGGCATAATCAATGCGTGCAGCATTTTCAGCATTTGTATTTGCAGTAACCGGGAATTTGTATGTACTTTCTGTCTTCTGATTAAGAGGTTCAATCACTCCATAATCTATTTTTATGTCTTTTTTATCAAAATCTTTTAGATATTTCTCATCAATCATTTCAAGGAACCGTGTGTAATCAAGGTTTCCGTATAAAATCATCAACGAGTTGGAGGGATGATAGTAAGACTGATGGGTTTGAATAACCTGTTCATATGTAAGATTTACAATTTCTTCCGGATCCCCCCCCGATATGTTGGCCTGAATGCTGCCGGGATATAAGGCATCCAGCACATTATACAATGCAGCGGTAGAGATATTCCCCAAAGCGCCCTTCATTTCATTGTAAACCGTTCCGTTTATAACCAGTGGAGCTTCAGCATCCTCCAGTTCATATCTCCAGGCTTCCCTGCGGAATATATTTTTATCGGTATAAACCGAAGGGTAATACACGCAGTCCAAATAAACCTCCGCCAGTTTCAACAGCTGTTCCTCACTCATGGAAGATACGGGGTAGGCTGTAACGGTCGGAGCGGTGAAAGCATTGATAAAGGTGCTGTATGTCTGGCTTGCAATGGTAAACAGAACGTTTTTCATCGGATAATTCCTGGAACCTGATACCGAAATATGCTCCAGGATGTGGTTTACTCCCGTGCTGTCCACAGCAGGGGTCTTGAAAGCAATTGTAAAAGAACGGTCAATATCCCTGCTTTGTATGTAAAATAGTTTTGCCCCGGTTTTTTCATGTTCAAACAGGACTGTATTCGCATTTATAATATCCAGGTATTCCACCTCGATGGTGCGAAAACCATGAACAACCTGTCCAACCTCCGGAAGCTGTGTAAGTTGAACTTCTTCGGCCTTGGCTGCGTTAATCTGCAGGCACATGCTGATTAACATCACAATAACAAGCGATAATGAAGCAATCTTTTTCATATTCTCTTTCAAGTTACCTTCTCCTCTCAATTTATTTTTTTGACCATAAATACATATATGTCTACGAAAAAAATTTAGTATTGTCTTTTGTCCAAAAAACTTTATATTTTTATTCTTTAAATCCTGCATCCCTGATGATTTTCTTCCATTCCCCCGCAACGGGGTTACTGTTCAGAAACTGTAAAGAATAAAGATTAACTGTTGATTTGTCGGTTTTCATTACCTATAATTATTCTATTAAAGTGATTACACTTGCTAGTGTTCTCTCTTTGGGGGCCTGATCAATGTTAATTGAATTTATAAAAGGTTACGGAATACTGATTGGCTATTTCATTGTTTTTGCAGTAACCGCACTTGCTTTGATGCGTAATTTGAAAATCCCGAAGGAAGTATTCCGTAAAACCTTGCACATGATACTGCTATGTTCGGTTTTCGTCTTTGTTTATGCGTTCAATACCTGGTGGATATCAGCAATCGGAGCAATAGTGTTTATTATAATGGTATACCCTGTTCTTGCAATTTCAGAACGCAAATTGCCGGTATATTCCGAGCTGCTTATAGAACGCAGGCACGGCGAGATAAAACGAAGTCTCATAGTGGCATTCTTTATGTTTGCGGTTCTCATTTGCGTATGCTGGGGCTGGCTTGGAGAAAAGTACCTGGTGATAGCATCTGTGCTTGCCTGGGGTTTGGGAGATGCCGCGGCTGCATTGGTTGGAAAGCGCTTTGGCAGGCACCATATTGAAGGCAAACTGGTTGAGGGACGCAAAAGTGTTGAAGGAACTGTTGCAATGTTCGTGGTATCATTTGTTGCCGTAATGGTAGTATTGCTTGTACACAATTCATTGAAATGGTACGGTTATGTGCCTACCGCAGTAATAACTGCGGCAGTGTGCGCACTGGTGGAACTCTATACCAGGGGTGGAATGGATACGATAACCTGTCCTTTGGCAGCAGCTGTAATCTTAATTTCGATGATTCATTTATGGGGGATGTGATACCATGAAGCAAAAATCCGGAGAACGAACGCTCCTTGCTTCTGTGCTGTTGAGTTCACCAGGCCCTGTTGTACTCGGCATAGCTCTTTTTTTCGGTCGTTCATCCACACAGCTTGCAGACTTCATTCGCCGTACATCCGAGCTTGTGGCAATTATCGTATCGTGGATTGTATTCCGCATCGTACATAAAAATGATGAGTTTGATGTTTCGCGTAAAGGTAAACTGGAGCGCGCAGTAAATTCATGCGTTGGTGCCGCAATGTGTTTTTCCGGAGCAGCCATGATTTACATTGCTCTTTTCTCATCGGACACCGAAACGGGAAATGTAATTCCCGGCTTGGTTATAGCTTTATTGGGCGTAATAACAAACACCTGGTTCTGGCTGCGATATAAAAAGCTTAACAATGAAAAAAGCGATGCAATTTTGCTTGCGCAAAGCAGGCTTTATCGTGCAAAATCCCTCGTTGACACCTGTGTGGTTATAGCGCTGGCATGTGTTACTGTTTTCCCAGGTACACCCGCAGCGGGTTATGTGGATCTGTGCGGTTCAATAATCGTTGCGGTATATCTGATTTTCTGCGGAATTACTACTATACACGGAAAGCGTAATTATGAACATGTCAATAGTGAAAAAACCTGATGACACAAGTAATACTGCAATGATCATTTTTCTGTCTTTTATAATTTTTTGTTGCAGGCATAACCGGTATAGTTTTAACCGTATTCCCTTAAATCTGATAAACGCGTTCAGTACAGGTAAATAAACCATGTAAGTTGTTTATTGTAACAAGCAGCCGGATGGCCATGCCAAATTATAAATACTTGCTGGCCTCACGGATACTAAGGTTGCTCATTTTATCCCTGTTATTTTCTATGAAGCTTCTCACCCATCCGGGGTTTGTTTTTGAATATTCCCTGAGGCTCCAGCCTATGGCTTTGTTAATGAAAAACTCGTTGGTTCCCAGGTTGTTTAGTAAAATCTTTTCAAGCAGCACCGTATTGGTTTTTTCCTTTCTGCCGTTCTGATGATCAATGGCTATCCGGCGAAGCCATATGTCCTCATCAGTTGACCATTCAAGCATCAAGTCGTTCACTCTCTCATCAACAAAAGCAATATTGCCTGTTATCTTGTCGAGAAAGTCAATAGTATCCCACCACTGCTTGGTTTTAATATACCGATAAAGGCGCGGAATATCTTCGTATGTCAGGTATTTCTGCATTGCCTCCAGATAATCCAGCACAAAATATTGCATCTCCCGGTGTTCGTCATTTCAGCAATAATCAAGAAATTCCCAGTCGATTGCTTTGCTTTTCTTTGCTACTTTAATAAAATCCTTTGTAATTTCCCTTCGCTTTTGTGACTGTATGCCATAAAAGGCGAACTGGTTTCTCATGTATTCCGACATTTTCACCGCATTACCGGCATCAGCGTTGGCTTCAAATACTGCTTTAATCTCATTATATTTATCCATACACCTGCCACCTTATAAAAATTTTATTTTTGCTTGCGATTATAATTCCATTAGACTGACAGGAACAAATATTACCGGCAGTGACTTGCTGGTCATTTACCTTTTTTCTTTATATGCATATCCGAAATCAACTGGCGGAGCTGTCACTGAAATATAGACAAATTCAGTATCCCCGTCATTCAGCAAACCATGAATGTCTTTTTCCGCAAATCTGACTATATCACCTGCAGAAAACTCCCTTTCCATGTTACCGGCCAGAAGAAGTTTTCCCTTCCCCCGTACCGCATACCAAATCTGCTCTGAAGCGTCATGCTTATGCCTTTTTTGAACAGCTCCTGCTTCCAAATGAACTTCGGTAATGGTAACCCTTTCACTTGACGAATTAGCCGGGGTTAACAACTGTCTTGAAATAACTCCGGGATTCACAAGTTCTTTAATATCATTTTTTCCTATGAACTCCATGCATCAATTCCCCCGATCAGCTTCATGATTTTTCTGCCTACCTTTCTGTTGCATTGTTCCTGTATGGAAACTTACACTCTTTCTTCAGCAGGCATTTATTACATGCTTAAATTTGCCGCTTTTCGGATGCTGCTTTGGTTCTTCATCCGAAAGAAAAACATCTGCATGCTCGATACCGTGTAAGGCAAGGAATTTTGTTAAAGCCGTACATGCCGTTTGATACACTTTTTCTTTATCATATCCGTTTTTTGCAGTAATCCTCAACTCAATTTTGTTGTTCATATGAACCACCACCTGGAATCGTTGAATATTGTCCACCTCTTTCAATACTGCATAAACGGCAAGTGGAGCAATTTTTATTTCCTTCCCTTCCTCCATAAAGGTGACAATATCATATGTGCGGCCTTCAACAGTCAACCACGGAGATGGATTACCGCATGCACAAGGTTCATGATGCATTACAACCCTGTCGGTAACTTCATAACGAATGAAAGGCTGAGTATAATAAAACAAGTTTGTCAGAAGAATTTTGTCAGATCTGACACCGTCTGGAACCGGGTTGTTATCCTTATCAACAGGTTCAATAATCACCCAGTCTTCATTGACATGAAAGTGCTTTTTTATACATTCGCTTGCAATTACTCCTCCTTCGGTGCATGAATAATTCGTCTGGACATAGCATTTAAATGTTTCTGACAGTTTTTCACGCAGTTGGTCGATTAAATACCTTCCTCCGGTCATAATGATAACAGCACACTCCGGAGTTGATAAAGATTTTAAAACGCCTGAACCATAAAGAGTTGATAATTCATCCGATATGCCGCCTATTTTCAAGCCTTTGAGTGAAGTCATCAATGGTTCAAATTTTCTCTCTTTGCAGCTTTTTTGGAACCAAAGCTTTACCCGGTATGTTTATCTCACTTCATGTTTTTCGGAATGTCACACAGGAATCCGGCAAAAGGAAACTTGTACAACATGACCGGTGTGCCGAACATATCAACGACCTTGCCATTTGCCGTTCCATTAATAATCTGTTCGGCACCTTCAATAAGTTTTTCGATTAATTCCGGGTAAACCGGGAACGAACCATGCGACGGATATATAATGTCAAACTCACCAGCTTGCAATAACAACTTCTTCAGGCTCTGAACATACAGTTGCATATTTCTGCGTTCCTTGAACATGAAAATGTTGCCGTCCTGAATGGAGTCTCCGCCAATGAGAACCCGGTTGTTTACATCCAGCACGGCTATGCTGCCGGGTGTATGTCCGGGTATGGAAATGATTTTCAGCGGCCTGTTTCCGGGATTTATAATATCATTATCTTTTACAGGGAGGATGGATCCCTCTCCCCCATGCGCCCTGTAATTATCTTCTTCGTCGGGGGACATGTAAAAAAAGTCAAAACCTGTGTTACCGGAAATATGATCCGGGTCGGCATGAGTGTTGAGCAGCATGATTGGCAGCTTAATCACACTCTCTGCAATTTCCTTTGCATCCTGTGTATTCATACCGCTGTCGATAAGAAGTGCTTTTTCGGTCCCGGCCAACAGGAAGAATCGTACACCTTTGTCTTCAATCCGCCAGGTATTATTGTTTATTTGAATAATGTCAGCCACCTTTACCACCCCAAATTGACATTTACCGTGACCATGGTCCATATCGGCTTCCATGCACTAACTTTTTTCTTTATTCTAACAGGATGTCATCTTATTTTCAATTAATATGGATTTGTTTTTTTGCGAAGGCATGGAAAAATATGAAAAATAATATATTGTGCAAAATATTTTCTTCATACAAATTCTCCTGTGGATATATTTTAAATACCAACTAATATTTTATATACAGGCTGGCTGACAAAATAGTTTATTTATATTTATAAACAGTAAGGAAATCCGGAAATCCTTTACAAGCTTTTCCTGTATATGTTGTTTAGACTGCAATGCAGACCTCAGTATCCTGCATAACGTTACTGAATGGAGCCTGAAACAAATCAACATTTCATTGCTCCCGTAACATACATCCTGTATACTGCAGTGTTTATGTTAAAAAAATGACAATAAGCATGATTATCCATAAGACAGAAAGCATGGAGATAAAAACTGCCTCTTCCTTTCTTATCAAACAGGATTTCCATAAATCGTGATTTATCTTCATCGTTTATAAAAATATTTTTGCTTTCATTTCCCCGAACTATGATATGATAATATCCGCTACTGCTTTTGATTCTTTGCTTTCCTGGCATATTTCACCATAATTAACTGCATTTTTTAGTAAAAAGCAAATTTTGTCAAGAAGTAAGACATGGGGACGGTTCTCATGTCTCATTAAGGAACCGTCCCCATGTCTTAAAAAATCTCCTTACCAGGAAAGTTTATAAATCTATTCAGGAAGGAAATTATAACTATCCGCAATCACTAAAAAGAAGAAAAACTTCATGTTACCAGGATGTACATACCTAAAAAGAATATTAACTATATATTGCTCATTTTTAAGGGGTGTATACGAATGAAATCTCTTTGCCGCCGGAGGCAACCCCTGTGACTTTATCCCCCTCTATCGCATACCACTCCTGGCATTGCTTGGGGAAGTCGATTTTTTCGCTGCCGGTTAATGCAGGAGGTGCTGACGATGCTTTGGAAATTCCGACCATACCATCGTTTTCGCTTATTGTCAGCTGGTATAAGGTTGCTGTTCCATCATCATTAACAGTATAAATTTGACTGACATAACCGTAAGATGTTTTGCGGTATTCAAAAAACAGTATTTCCTTATTGTCTATTTTAGAAGTGCACTTAAGCGCGTCTGCAGCTTTGTCGTATTCACCCAGCATCTCATATTTCTTTCCGTCACTTCCATTATACGTTACTTTGTATTGGTTTCCGTTTTCACTATATTTAATATCTTGTGCACCTATAACTCCCAGTCCGGCAGCAACTGAAGCTTCCCCGAGTCCGAAAAATGTTGCGGGAAGCAGTGCAAGGTCCACCATTGATATTCCAAAAAAGGATAATGCGCTTAAAGTAGTTTCAGGATTGTTTGTCAATGCATCTGCAAGCTTGTTCACTAACTCAAGCTTTGCATCCATGTATTTGCTGAATGATTCTCCTGCCGTTGCAGGTGATGCATTTGAAGCTTTGCCCTGCTCTTTCTTCTGGCTGGATTCATCTTTCTTTTCTGTTTGTTGTGATATCACATCGGATTTCCCTTTACTATCCTGTTGTGATGTCACATCTGATTTTCCTTTACTATCAGATATATTACTACCTGAAGCTGCTTTCTTACCACAGCCGGCAAGCAGCATTACAATCAGAACAATTGACGTCAGTTGACACAGGAGTTTCATAAGGTTTCTTTTCTTTTTTGAAAACATATAATATCCTCCTCTTTCACAATTATCTTTATGCTTTTGAGTTTTTCCGGTTTGTTAAATACAGTACTTCCTAATTATTCTATTTGCTTATCACCATAATAAATAGTTGCAATATTCTTATATTTAATAAGGATATTGTTATTTTTGACAGACATGGGGACGGTTCTCGTGTCTGGTTTTACATAATACCAGCCTTACCAATGTTCAAGGCTTAATTCTTTATTATTGGATTGCTATATCCTGGCATCCATTATCCATATTTGACTAAAAATCTGCAAAATCAAAACATCTGCTGACATACTGCTATAGGGTGGTAAAAATGAATTATACGATGCTGCAGGTTTCGATGCAGCTTTTTTATATCTCTAAGACAGGAGAACCGTCCCCTTGTCTAATTCTTTGCAGGAATTATGTTACTTAAATGCGATAATAGGGTAAATATTATGAAAAAAATGTTGTTATAAATTGCATTATGCAGAAAAAAGACTATGAGGTAAAAACTGTATGAAATATGGTATTTTCCCCAAACACTTCGATCCGTCCAAAGATGTTGACAAATTCATGCCCCTGAAAATTGCACTTATTATTGCTGGTATTTATACCATACTCGGTGTTTGCTGGATCATATTCTCCGACAGGTTTCTAGCCTTATGGGCCAGCGAGAAAGAAGTTTATGTATTCTTAAGCTCCATTAAAGGTGTAATTTACGTCTCATTGTCGGCACTACTGATTTTCTTCATGGTTTTTAATGCCCTCAGGGCGATAAATAGAGCTATTCTGTTTATGAAGACCAATTATGTTGAAATGGAAAACATGAATAAAAAACTGATTGAGTCGGAGAATTTCAATAAAGCAATCATTGACAAAATGATTAACGCATATGCTCTTCATAAAATATTGCTTGATGATAACGGCAATCCCTGCGATTATGAATTCATTGATGTTAATCCTTCCTTCGAGCAGTTTACAGGTATTCATAAAGAAGATATTATTGGACGACGGTACAAAGAATCAATTAAAGGCAGTACTGAAGAAGAGACCGATTGGGTTGGCATTTACGGGAAAGTGGCAACTACAGGTATTCCGGTGTCTTTTGAAAGTTACACTTCTGCTTTTGACAAATGGGTAACAGTCAATGCATATTCTCCTAAAAAAGGTTACTTCATAACAGTTTTCAACGATATAACTGGATTGAAGAAGAATGAGGAAGAGTTAAGAGAGAAGCACGAAGAGCTTACCGCTCTCTATGAAGAGCTAACAGCTTCTGAAGAGGAGCTTCGTCAACAGTTTGACGAGCTTGCATATCAACAGAATCTTTTAAGGATAAGCGAAGAACGTTTCAGGCTTTCCGCAGAAGGTGCAAATGACATGATATGGGACATAGATTTGGAAAGCGGGCAGCAGTATTTCTCTGAGAGATGGCATGAAATGTTGGGATACGAAATGGATCAATCCGGGGATATGCTTAAAAAACTGCTCTCTTTAATTCATCCCAATGAATATGATTATGTTATGAGCCTTTTCAGAAAACATCTCGAAGGCAAATCAGATTTTCTCAAATGCGAGTGCAGAATGGAGTGTAAAGATGAAGGTTATAAATGGTTTTTAATAAGAGGGAAAGCATTATTTAACGAAAAGGGTAAAGCCGTCAGAATTGCGGGATCTTTAACCGATATCAACGACAGGAAAAAGCATGAGGAACAACTGAAGGAAAATGCATATCATGATTCCTTGACGGGATTGCCGAACAGGCTGTCACTGTATGAAGACTTCGTAAAGCGTGTGAACATCCATACACAAAAGACTACGGCATTGTTTTTTATTGATTCTGATAATTTCAAGTTTATAAATGATACAATGGGCCATTCAATTGGGGATCTTTTGATCAAAAAAATGGGAGAAAGGTTAACATCCTTGTTTTTTGGGAACCAAAGCACGGTGTACAGGTTGGGTGGAGATGAATTTGTCCTTTTGACCGAGTTTGATCAGATAGATGAAGTATACAGGTATGCCAGGGAAATAATAAGTAGTTTTAACTCTCCCCTGGATTTGGATGAAAATACTCTGTGCATTACAGTGAGTATAGGCATAGCAATCTATCCAACCAATGGCGACAATATACAAGAATTGATCAGGAATGCAGACATTGCCTTGTACAAGGCAAAAGAATCGGGCAAGAACTGCTATGCCCTTTTCAGTGATGATATGCATGAAATGGTAAAGGAAAGAATGCTTATAGAGAAGCACCTCAGATATGCCATTGAAAATAATGAACTGGATGTTTATTACCAGCCACAGCTGGATGTTGTGACAGGAGCCATCTCAGGCTTTGAAGCTTTACTGCGCTGGAAAAACTGTGAGCTTGGGTTTGTAGAACCATTAAAATTCATTGGTGTAGCCGAAGAAACACGCCTTATTAATCCCATAGGCAAATGGGTGCTTCAAAAAGCATGCTCATTCCTGAAAAAAATGCATGAAATTCATCATGCCCATACCTCAGTTGCTGTAAATATCTCTATCATTCAATTGCTGCAGGAAGACTTTGTTGATATTGTTGAACAGACCCTAAACTCAACAGGCCTTGCTCCCGGGTACCTGGAACTGGAGATTACCGAGTCAATTTTAATGGATTCTTACAAAGTCATAAGTACAAATCTCAACAGGTTGAAAAAGCTAGGAGTAAGAATAGCCCTGGATGATTTCGGGAAAGGATACTCTTCACTGAGTTATTTAAAGCAGCTTCCGATTGATACCTTAAAAATTGACAAGAGTTTTATTGACAGCATTCATTCAGACAAGGATAATGCCAACCTTACTGGAATGATAGTAAAGCTGGGGCATAACCTGGGACTGACTGTTATAGCCGAGGGTGTAGAACTCAGGGAGCAGATGGATTACCTTATAGAAAATGGATGCCATAAGATCCAGGGATATTTAATCAGCAAACCTTTGCCCGAAAACGAAATCTTGGACACGGGAACGGCTCCCTTCACACAGTAAGACAGGGGACGGTTCTCTTGTCTGATTTTTCAAAAATTATGACACCGGAAACGTCCCCGCGTCTTACCCTAGTTTTTCCCTGAATTTTCTCCAGTTACCGTTTGGAACCAGACTTCCGTTTTCTTTTGCATATCTCTCATCTGCATAGACATATATCCAACAGCTCATCTTTTCTCCGCTGTCAGTTAATATGCTCCTTAACTCCCTGAAGTACAGATTATTGCTCCTTCGACTATCATAACCCTCCAGCCTGTCCAGCTGTTTCAGCAAGTTTTCATCAACAGGCTCCATGATTTCTCCTTCAACAATTTCATTTCCCTGTATTAAAGCAGGATATCCTTCAGGCAGATGATAAAGCAGCCCATAAGTTTTACCTGGTGTTATGCGGCTTATTTTGCCTTCAAGATACCTTTTATAATTCCAAAAACCTTTCATTAGTGTTCCATATACGAATACCTTGTTTATATGAGCCTCGCAGTTTTTAAAATCTTTATCAAATGAAGCCACTTAATATCCTCCTTTCATTGCCCGGGCAAAGAATTACATCTGCAAATAAAAATCTTTTTTTCTTTGACATGGCCCTGGTTAATGGAATTGATGCCTTCAGGTTTGTTTTACATCCTGCATCCATGGAATAATTCGGTATTCTCCCGAAAAGGAATGAATTTTTCTATATACCTATATATTTAAACCATGTCTAAAGCAATGAATGGTATAAAAAGTCAAAAGCCTTATTTATGAACATATCAACCTTTTCTCCGGTAACCTTTTCAATGTATTCTTTTTTTTTCCCGCTTGCTGAGATAATTCCGGCAATACTCAGCCAAAGGGTAAAAGCTGCTGTGAAGATATCATCGTTCTGCCTGATTTCTTTTCTGTCCATTGCTTCTTTAAGCATAGAAGCCAGACATTCATTGATTTTCTCTCCTATAACAAATGTCTCCTTTTCCTCGGGCAAGAATGTGTCGTTGTCGAAATCGACATTGATATTATCCTGAAGAAGCGAGAAATTGAGCGGATACTGCCTTGAATATTCTACCAGGATATTGCATACCGTATCATACTTTTTACGGAATGGTTGTCCGTTCAGTTCAGGTGTATCACGGATTATCAGTTTATATATCTCACTCATACCCTCAAGTACCAGGTAAGAAACCACCTGCTCCTTATTTTTAAAATAGACATACAGCGTTGCTTTCCCATATCCCGCTTTACTTGCAATATCATCCATGGTAGTATTTTCTATACCCTTATCTTCAAATAATACCCGGGCAGCGTCGGCTATTCTTTGTCTATGAACATTTGCAGGTTCTTTTTTTCTCCTGGCCATTTTTAATACTCCTCCACAATAATATAATCATTAAGGTCGCGCCTGATAGCCGCATTTTCACCATAGTCGTCCGCAATTCCCAATCTTAGGACCATTTGTGGCTGTTCCCCCAGGTTAAGAGCCTGTGATATAAGCGAACAATATGGCTCCTCTTCAAGAATGGCGCTCATTGGGTGTACCGATATTCCGTATTCAACAGCCGAAAGCCATATGCTGACAAGTTCCATTCCACATGAAAGGAGCGCTTCCCTGCTGTCTCGGGATGTGATAACCAGGAACCCTGCACAACCGCTGAGCTGCTTTGATGCAGTATTAACAGTCTGCCTGGCAAATGAGTCCTTTACCGCTGATTCGCGGTTCGTTGTCAAATAATACAGGGATTTTACTATTCCCGTAAGGCCTAACTGTTCAGCAGGCAATCCATCCTTTTTCTCAATGGTTTCTTTATTGGACAGGCGCAGCCACTTAGCCAGTTCTTCAGCTTTAGCTCTGTCATAACTCTGCTGAGTTATGGCAGCAAGCATATTTTCCCTGATATATGAGAAATACTCTGTCCCTTTCGGATAATAATATACATTATCGTATAAAACGATCTTACTGATTTGTTCATCTGACAACGCCGCATCGGTAAATGCAGATTTGTCGGTATGACGCTTATATATCTGCTCTATCCTGTCATGTGATATTACATCTCTCACTTTATGATACTTAATCTTCAGGTAATCATCACCATTTAAGTAATCAATGCTGCATTCATATCCATATGTCTTAAACGACTCAACCAGCATCCCGGCATAGCAGCCAAGGGAAATAGTCATCTCTCTGTCATGGGGGTCAACCTCAGGAAGCCGCCTGTTTTTATCAAGGCCAATGATTACAGTTTGTTTATATGTATTTATCCTTACCTTCCACATCTGCGTGTTATGCGAGTTCGGAGCAAGAGTTTTTGGAATGAACTGCCTTACTTGTTCATAGTTACTTTGCCAGTATTTTTCATCAATAAAATCATGTACAGAAATATTGGTCTCAAGCCATATCTTCATAACACTGTTCAAGTCAGTTTCATTAAATTTTCTAATCATTGTAACCTCCTAAAATACGCAGCATAACCTACATAAAAAATTGAACCTGATCTCTTCCTTTTCTCTTGGCTTCATATAAAGCTTTGTCTGCCTTTTGGAATAATTCGTCATAAGATTTCTCATCCGCCAGCAAAGATATTCCAATACTGACAGTACAGTTAAATTCTTTATTCAGCTCCCCTATTACAGCTTTGAGTTTCTGACATTTCGAAATAATAAAATCTGGCGAAGAAATATCCTTCATATATACACAAAACTCGTCTCCGCCAATTCGTCCGATTATATCCGATTTCCTGAAGGTTTCAGTCAGACTTTTGCTTATGTTAACCAGGATCTTGTCGCCTTGCAGATGCCCGTATGTATCATTAATGTCTTTAAATTTGTCGCAATCAATTATGATAAGAGCATCTCTCACCTTTGAATCAACACTCATTATTCTTTCGGTAATGAGATTTCTTGTAGTGATTGCATTATATATGCCTGTCAAACCATCGGTTTCTGATTTTATAATCAGTTTCTTTTTCTCTGTTTCTTCTTCATTTATGTCTATTAACTTTCCTATAATATTTCCCTTATCATTATGTAAATATGAATTCACCGATTTAAAGAAACGTTTTTCGCCATTAGCAACAGGCAATTCAATAAGCGGTATAATATTCTCATTTTTTATCAATGCCATATTAAATGCTTCGATCAACTCATTAAGGTTTTGCTCCCCAAACAATTGAATACAGTTCTTCGACAACTCAACCCGCCCTTTTGCCCAAAGAAATCACTTTCGTATGCAAATGTCCCTTTTTCCAATGAAAGGTTCAATATTTCAATTATGCTTTCATAAAGAAGCCTGATTTCTTCCTCAATCATGTCGGATATTTTCTTTTGTGGATGCAGGCGAGCTTTGAATAAAATGTCATGCATGTACATGTTGCCGATACCGCTAACATTTTTTTGCTCCAATAAAAATGACTTTATTTGCGTTTTCTTGCCTTTCAGGAGCGATGAAAAATATTCAGGAGTAAATCTCTTGTCAAAGGGGTCAATTGCTATATCTTTTGTGTTCGGCTCTGATTCAAGTTCGTCATCTGTAACAAGCAAAAACTTTCCAAACCACCAAAAACGTGCCGTATAACCACTTCCATCGCTAAAGACTGCTTTCACCTGGTACTTTTCGGCCTGGTCTTTTTCATTTTCAAAATATAAAACATCCGCACCCATACCAAGAGACAAAAGGATGTTTTCACCGTTATTGAGCTCAGTGATAATCCATTTTCCTTTATTGCGGACATCTTTTACCATTGCTCCGGCTACTCGTTTTTGAAACTCATCCGGTGGAATGTTGGTGCATTTTTTCTGCAACAGGGTAACAGATTGTATGGTCTTCCCGCGCAAGGTATCCCTCATCTGTCCTGCGAGCTTAAAAATTTCAGGAAGTTCAGCCATGTTTTCGCCTCTTTTCATCATAATTATTGGTACAAATTACCACCCAGTCATAACAGCCATATGTTCATCCATTTGCTAAGAGGGACTTGGGACGGGGATAACGCTGGGCAAAGGTAATTATTACCAATATATAGAAGTATACCAGATTTTTTACTTGGAAACAAGTAGTACAATGTACGGTTTCCTTGCTCCTTTTATTGACAAAACATATATTTTTCGCTATACTCATACTCGATGAATGAAATTGAAAAGGTGGGATGGCGTTTGTTAGAAATGTCTGTTAGGGTGATATTCAACTAAATATCGCTTTACAAAGAGGAATACGATTAGTGGGGGTTACCCTGCTTATTTTGTTGTTCCTTTTTGACAAGATACGCCTAACAGACTGCTCATACATCCTGAATTATACATTCTGTATTTAGTAGCGCAGTAGAACAGGCTGCGCTGTTTTTATGCCCGCAGAGAGCATTCTGCACCTTTCCGGTGCTGCGTATCTTTCTGCGGGTAATTTATTTGAAAGGAGAAAATTCATGAACATTATCCATACAAAAAACCTGACTAAAATATTCAAGCGTTTTGAAAAGGAACCCGGACTCAAGGGCAGTGTAAAAAGTCTGTTCAAAAGGCAATACACTGAAAAACGTGCTGTGTTCAATTTTGACCTTGATTTGGATGAAGGCGAGTTTGTCGGCCTAATCGGACCCAATGGCGCCGGCAAGACTACCCTGGTCAAAATGCTGTCGGGTATCATAGCGCCAACATCCGGTGAAATATCAGTTCTTGGATACTATCCGAACAAACTGGAAAATGCTTTCAAGAAACAGTACTCGGTGGTTATGGGGCAAAAGAGCCAGCTATTTTTCGAGCTGACTCCGACAGACACCTTCCGTCTATTTAAGGAATTGTACGAAATCCCGGAAAATGAGTATAAGCGGAACATTAACTATTTTGTGGAACTGTTCGGGGTGTCGGAATTTTTGAATGTGCAGGTACGTACGTTGTCCCTCGGAGAGAGGATGAAAATGGAGATAATAGTTGCACTATTACATAATCCAAGACTGTTGTTTCTCGATGAGCCGACAATAGGCCTTGATGCCGTGGCACAGCGGCAGATGCGGTCATTCCTGCGTGAGGTTAACCGCGACAGGGGTACAACCATACTACTGACCTCGCATTATATGGAAGATGTACGCAGTCTCTGCCCGCGAAGCATAGTTATAAACCATGGGCAAAAACTCTATGACGGGGCAACTGATAAATTGTTCGCAGCTTATCAGACCCACCGGGATTTACGATGTGGCTGGTATTATTATTTGCCAAAAGGTTCAACAGGTTGAAACAAAAACAAAGGGGACGATTGATTTGTCCCCTTATTCATGACTTGAATTTACAGGATTGAAATAGTGACAAGGTACCTGTCCCGTTTTACTCTTTTATCGTTATCTTACCGGT
>Ga0134091_1001807_pt1 | contig 15973 bp, 20 predicted proteins | sample 2_5taG_FD_94451 | JGI IMG/M metagenome (GOLD analysis project Ga0134091, IMG submission 94451) | Switchgrass degrading microbial communities from high solid loading bioreactors in New Hampshire, USA - 2_5_20_6_A2 metaG | ecosystem: Engineered > Bioreactor > Semi-continuous > Anaerobic >...
CACCTTTAGAAGGATTTGTAAGATTAAATTTAAGTTTTAGTATAAAAACTTTTATACAGCGGTTTTGCCACGGTTACAGAAGATTTTATGGAATTAAAAGTCTTTTCATCTGATTATTATATAAACCGGCTCCGGCGTTCTTATGGTTAGTTAGTTAATATTGGTTTGTGAAAAGAAAAAAATAAAGGATTTATGAAACAATTTAAAAAAATAAGCTTGTTTCAATTAATTATTGCGTTTTTATTGGTTCATTGCTTATTTTAATAATAGTCATATATTGTGACAGTCCAACTCTGAAGGTCCTTAGTAGTTACGTGAGAATTATAAGTTCCTGGTGAACCTGCAACTTCGATAGTCTTTTCTTTGGTAGTTAATGCGTCTGTTGAACCCCAATTTAAGTTTCCAGTCGCCAATATTTGATCATTTCCTTTTATATCAACGTTAATGAAATTTGTGTTGTAATTCATTTTAGGTGTTGCTGACATGACTACTTTAAAACGTTGCCCTTTTGTTTGGAATGTGCGGAAATCATCACCAGACCCTGAAAAACTAGTCAATTGATGCCAATCTGCTGTAGCAGTAACTTTTTCAGCAGACTGATTAACCGAAACTGGATTATTAGTTGATGTACCTTTATTCAGGAATAATGTACCAGCAGTTATTCCTAAAACAACAACTAAAACAATACAAACAACTATTAGCAATTTTGAAGATGTGCTCATGCCTGTTTTTTCTGTTTTCGATTGCTTAATTCGGCCAAAACTTGGTATTTCTTCTAAATTAGCACCGCAATTCTCGCAGAATGCTGCATCTTCATCATTGTTGTATCCGCAATTAGGACATTGCATAGAATCTCCCCGTTTAATGCATTCTTTTACTGAATGTTAAAATCCCAATTCTGATTTGCATGTTGTTTAACTTCCGGATGAGTTGATGTAAATGTCGACATTTCGTTTGAAAGTTTTGTCATTTCGCTACTCACAGTATCTTCTGATTTTTTGGTTTCCGTAACTAGATATAAATTATTTTGCTGAATATATTGAACTCTTTGTTTCCATAAACCCAATGAAGAGATATATAAATCCGTATATTTTATCCATTGGTTAAGATAATCTTTGTAAGGACCATCTGAATATTGATAGGCAGTTTCTGCATATGATTTAGCTTGTTTTGAATCCGCAATCATTGAGTCAATATTACTATATATTTGGTCATAATTGGGAGAAGTAGAATTTGCAAGTTGGTTAGTTTGATCATATTTTGCAGAAACCTGAGCCATTAATGAGTGATATTGGACCATATTTTTATCCATTTCTTGCATCCGAGTCTGATTCACATAATTTTGATACAAAAAATAGCCACCTACTGCAACTAATACTAATAAAACTAATACTAGGGGTATTAACACTTTTTTATTGGTAATTTTACTTTTCAATGACTTTTTATCATCATTGGATGAGTTTTTAGCTGTAAGAGGATATGATATGTTTTTAGATGGTATTTCTCCCGTTTTGAAATCATATCCACATTTTTTACAAAATGTTGCGGTTTGAGTATTCCGTGTACCACATTTTGGGCAAAAATGACCTTGAGAAAGGTCTTTGGAATTAAAAATAGGTTTATCAATTGTTTTGTCCTGAGATAAAGGCACATTATCATTCTTTGGAGTTTTTTGTTCTAACTTTTCAACATTTTCTGGTATTTCTTGATTTTCTTCAAGTTTTCCTGACTCTTCAAGATCTTCTGATTCGTCTGAAAATGAATCCAAGCTTTCAACATATTTTAATTTGCCACCACATTCACAAGTTTTCTCAAAATCATCAGGAGATTCTCCTTCTTGAAGTTCGTAGTATTCTCCACAATCTTCACATATTAAATAACCCACTTAAACTCCCTCCCCATATAAGAAGTAAAACTTTGTTAAAATATAATATTTATCAAGCAATATTTAACTTTTTATATAAAATTATTATTTGAGAAGTAGGAGTGAGTAAAAAAGAAAATTTCTAAATCATAATAATTCACGTAATCAATGCCCCTCTCTTAAAAATATAATGTTTTTAGTTAATTGTTCATTGAGTCGTTTCAGTTTGTCATTTTCTTCTTTTAACTGTTCGTTACTTTTTACCAGGGCTTTGATTATCTTAATGTATTTGTTGCAATGATAAGAATCAAGTTTCATATAGTATATGATTTGATAATAAAGGTGTTCGATGCTGCCTTTGCTTAAAACATGCACGTATTCATCTACGGAAAAATCCTCCAGAATCAACTTGTTAGTTGCAATATACAAACCATTTGTGTCACGGGTTATTTGGCCTGCTCCGTGTCGTTGGTTATGTTTTGGTGGCTCCTCTGGTTTGCTAAAAATTCATTTTCATACTCTTTTTCATTCATTAATGATCCCTCTTAAGATAGGGTCTTGTAATCGTAAACAAAATATTAATCTTCCTTTTTTAATTAAATTAACTTCTTATCATAGGGTTATGATTAATATAATTACTTTTTTTATTTTTAGTACTATTTATATATGATAATATATATTATAAATAATATATTAATAAGGAGGAGATCATATGAGAATAGCTCTATCACTACCAAAAAAATTGTTAAACGAGTTTGATGAAGTATTGAAAGATAAAGGGTACAATTCAAGGTCTAAAGGCATACAAAATGCCTTGAAAGATTATATAAATAATAATAAAAGAAATAAAAAGTAATTTTATCCTTTATTTTTTATAATTTCTTCATACTCCTCTTTATAAATATATTTTCCAGATGGGCTGACATATCTTTTTGGAATCACAGGCTTCACGAATTTTTCGAAGTTTTCAAATTCTATAACATTCATTTCACGCCTTTTAGTTGCGTATTTTTTAAATTCATCTTTTGAAATAAATAGAAGATCTTCATATTTTTTCAATATTTCTTCCTTTTCCATATTTCCAATAAACTTAATATCAGCCCACCCTGTGTATGCTTTTGCACCATACGACTCATATATTATAAATTTCTGACCGGGTAAAACTCTAATAAAATTTGATTTTCCTACATAAACTGTTTTATTATCATCGTATATCCTTTTAGCATATTCTGTTGGTATAGGATGAGTAACCCCTAAAATTTTCATATAGAAGCCCCCTTATTATCAAATCACAATGTTTCTGTGTTCAATAATGTTAAGAATATATCATTTAACTCTTTTTTTACCATACTAGTATCTTTATTATATGATTCCAATTTTTTAAATTTTTCTAATAGTTTTAGTATTTCATTTTCATGGTTTTTATCAATAACATCTAAATCAATTACTAGCCCGTTATTAAGATCATTGGGTTCATATTTCTTTAAACCATCCCCATACACCCTCATATTATCTTCAAATATGTCTTTCGCCACATCAGTCAGTAAATAAGCTATTAAAATATCAATATTGTATTTTAAGTCAGATTTAAAATAGACACAATGAAAAGAAGTCAAATTATAAACATTAGCATAATTTCGTATAAACTTGAGATCATTCCTATTAAAAACTTTCACTAATATGGGGGATGGGGACGATTTTCAAGTGAGTACCAAGGATTTCTATTTTTTGTAAGATAACGTTCATTAATTCCTTCTTTTTCACCTTTTTTAATATATCTATTTAAATTAGGGTCGCCCAGATCTGTAGCATTTAATAAATAAATTGCTTTTCCTTCCTTTTTTAGCTTCTCAAAATCGGAATGGTCGAAAAAACTTTTTTTAATCTGATTAGCTTTTGTTAAACAAGGTAACAAAAATTCACTTTTGATTTTATTCTTTTGTCTTTCACTTTCTGAAAATGTAAAATATTTATTTGCACCTGTTGCAATTCCCCTCATTACCTTAGCATATTTAGAAAATGGGACTAAATTTTTATATTTATCTCCATTGACATCTTTATAATAACTTCTCCATTTTTTAGTTTCATCGAGTTCAGTTATTTTTTTTATTTTACCTATTTTACCTTGTTTTGGATAAAAGAATAATTTACTTTTAATTAAATTGAAATCAATACTATTATTAACATCTATAAATTGAACATCACTGCTATTGTCATCATTAGCGAATAATAAGATGGATGAAGTAGTTATTGCTTCTTCAAATACACCCACATCAAATTCTACAATGATAATAAATCTCAGCATTTTTGTTTCTATTAAATATTTTTTAATCTCTTTACCATAATCTGCATTCATAAATTCGGATGGAACAATAAATGCTGCTCTTCCTCCTTTATTTAATTGTTCAAGAGCTTTTAAAATGAATAATGTGTAAATATTTGTAAGTCCAGAGAAATTTCGTTCTAGTTTTTCCTTAAAACTCAAAATCAAATCTTTATTGTTATAATTATGGAATTTTAAGTAAGGAGGATTACATATTATGCCATCATATTTACTTTCCCAATCATCTAAGAAATCTTGATTATGGAATTGAATATTCGCACCTGAGTCTAGGAATAAATTTTTTGTTTTTTCAATCATTTCAGGGTCAATTTCGTAACCAGAAAATTCAAAATCGTTTATTTTTTCTTCATTTTCTTTTAAAATAGATCTAATAAATATTCCTAATCCAATTGCAGGATCTAATATTCTTTTACCACTACGATTATTGACAACCCAAGAACCCATCATATCTGCAATAAACATTGGAGTGAAAACTTGGCCTAATTTTTTACGATGTTCATTAGGTGTTTTTTTTTACATATCGTTTTTCTGGTAATTCACTAAAAAAATACTCTTCGTTCATGTCATTCCCCTATGTTTAATAGTTCGTTTAATTTATCAAAATCTAAATGGCACTTCCCACCATTAAATGATGTATGAAATAATAATCTTCCACGACCTAACTTTTTGATTTCACTACTAATTTCAGGGAAATCAATTTCTTCGGAAAGAATCAATCCTTCATTAATACTGATATGTATTGTAGATTTGAATTGGTTTTTTGAATTTTTTTCAATTGTAAATATTTTCCCTTTATTTTCTGCATTTGAAATTATTTCTAAAATTCAGTGAATCCAGGATCTCCTGCTATAACTTTATCTGATTTCCCATATTTAACTGCCATTATACTAAAATCTGAATCATTTATAGCCCTAAAGAGGAGATCTTCTGCCCAATCGCCTTGTTCCCTATTTGAAACAAATTCTGAAAATGCCTGTGTAGGTGCTTTTCCCCTTGTTCTAGTTGCAGATATATCTAAAATATCTTCAGGAACTTCTTTTAACAAGTTTTCGATTTCTTTAGAATATTCTTTGTTCATTTCAATACCCCTTCAAAGGAGTATTGGTTTAAAACTAAAAAAGGCTTTTCATTTATTATATATGACTGTATTCACTCTAATTTTTTGGACAAAAGGTATTACTTTAGTTCGGAAATAGTATAATACTAAACTTGGACTAAGTGATACTTATGGTGAAAGATAAAAATAAAAGTTGGTGGAGTAATCTAGGTGCAGGTAAGCAGTTTTTATTAATTTTCTGTGTTACAATCCTGTTTTTCCTACTTGTAGCCATGGCGGCTTTTAAGATGGCTCCAAAGGAAACTCCTGAAAATGTAACTCCTGTAATTAAAAAGAATGTGACTGAAGCTGAGTACGTGGTACTAGTGAAGAATGCAACTTCAGCAGCTAGTGCAAATAGTGCACTTACAAGTATGACTGCCACAGAGTACAGGCAAGGGATGGTTTCTCAAAAAGAAGCGGTAAATAGTATTGATGAATATTACTGGGAGGTCTATCGGGCCTATTGTGCGGTTGATGATGTGAATCCGCCGGAGAAATACAAAAACTCCCAACAATTTTTATCAAGTAAATTATTGTTACTATCGAAGGATGTAGCTACAATTAAAGATGATATTTCCTTAGGGTGGGGTCATGATGTTATGGAAGACTTGAAAACACTTGCACAGGATGAAGAGGATGTTGCAAGCTATGGTAACAATATACAGTGAGCTTCAAGTTCTCAATAAGGAAGCATGGGCCGGTAGTGGCTCGGCCTAATAATTTCTTTTCTTTTTTTAAAGCAGTATAAGGCTTGGATGAAAGTTTATGTTTCTTCCCCATTTGGTATATCCCAAAAGGGAATATTTGGGTATGGTTATTTCAAGTTAATCTTCTAATGGGTGATTTTTAGGGTAATTACAACAATCTATCAGTTCACAGTTACATTCGAAGCATTTAGGTGTGGATGAACATATTTCTCCGTAATCTTTAGCTCCAAAAATCCAGAAAAGGTTGTCAAGGTAGGTCATGCTTAATTTTGTTTCTTTTGATAACTCTTCGAATGATTTTATAACTTCATTCAAGTTTTGGCTCTTAAAAATGCCTAAACGTTCTGGGCCACATATTCTCAATAGATGAACATCTGGTTTTATTCCAATGATACCTACATTTTTTAGGTATTCCATTGTAAGAGGTGGTCCCATTTGTTTAATTTTGTAAGGGCTTTTTGGGTCTGATAGTAATTTAACAGCATCTTCAACTCTGTTTTCTTCAAGGAAATTGTCTATGCTGTTGTAATCTTTTTGTATCTGTCTAAATTGATTTATATTGTGTTTTAAATATTTCATTTGGGAATTTATGGACCTGTTGCCACATTGAATAGCTTTGACCTGATTTACCAATTTTTGAGGGTCTGCATTTTCTAATTTATCTGTGTCATAATTTAGAAAAATTTTGTCTAAATTGTCCATATTGTGGGCGATGGGTTCCCATGGACGATTATTACTCAACATGGAATGAATCATCCCTTTAACATGGTTATTGAGGCTAAAATGGTGTCCATTGGACCTTTTTTTTGCTGCTTCTTCTTGACCGAGTTCTTTAATTATTTTTTCATAATCAACAGAATTCTTAGTCAATGTGCTTTTTAACTTTTCAATAATTGTTTGCGGATCTTTTTCTTTCATATAAATGAATTCAACATTATTAAACATAAAGTAGGCACTTATTTTATGAAATGCAGGTAAAATCAATTTAAAAAAATAGTTATTCCAGAATCCCCTAATTAGCTACATAAGCCTTAAAATATATATTAATATTGTAATATGGGCTTGTTGTGTGGTAAAATACATGTAAGTATTTTAGATGCGTGACTACGCATCTAAAAAAGGAAGCTGAACTATGTTATTTTTAGTTTTTTACCACACACCATACGTAACTCTTAGCTTATGCTTATACATTATAATGATAGAATTGGGGGGTGTGGGATTTGATTTATCGGGTGAAGACAAGAAAGGGGATTTTTTACTTTAATCCTAAGGAAGAAAATATATTCAAAGCTATCACGGTTGATGCACCACGACCGATGAAACGCAGCCTTATTGCAAAGCTCATGACTCCTAATTTTATTGATAATAAAGGTCAGCGTAGATTACTCCCTAAAGATAAGGATGTCTTCTTTTTTGAATTCATTCCAAGATCTATGCAACTTAGAAGTGAATGGAATGTGGAGGAATTAGATGATGATAATGTAATTTTCACCGATGATTCAGTACTATATAAAAAAAGTGATAACAGGATGGCTGTAATTAATTTTCAGGACATTAATGGGTGTCGTTTTTATTATAATACAAGAGAATATGATTTAAAGTGGGCTTTCTGGGTGGACGGCCCTGAAAGATTAAAAGAAATGTTCAGAGTGATGCTTAAAGCCCCGAAATTTCTAGCTAATGACCGGGAGCTCCATTTTACAAATATTGAAAGGAAATTATTTTTCGATGAATATATCCCTCGTGTTTTTGGTAGTCCATCTAAGATAGGTACCATTGAAATGGTTGGAATTTAACTCCTTAAGAAAATCAATTGACGGATATAAAGTATTTTACAATTGTTATAGGTTTATTTACTCATTTTTAAAAGGGTTAGAAATTTTGTAATATAAAATAATAATATTATATTTTATATTTGGGAAAAAATTACTCCAATTAGATTGCTTTAATGAGTTGATAATGTTTGATGTTTGTTTATTTGTGGTGTTTTGTTTTTTTTAACCATTTGCTGATGGAGATTTTGGCACCTTTTTCTGTGCGGAATTTGTTGTATTCGAGGATGTTGGTGACATCTTCGGGTACGTAGCCGAATACAATTACTATTTTGCCATTTTGTACGTGTGCACCACTGCGGAAGATGGCTTGTCCATGTTCTTCATTGAGTTTGTATAGTTTAAGCTCATTTAGAAGGGTATTATCTGATAGTGTTATTCGTGCCCCGTTTATGTGTTGGAAGTTATTCCATCGTGCAGGGTCGTCTATTAATAGTTGGTTGGTGAGCATGAAATATTTCTGGTATAGTCCATCGGGGTTTATGTGGTATGTGCCGAGTATTATGAGTAAGTCTACATCGTCGAAGGTGTTGGATCCTTGGTGTCCTCCGAAGTAGCTGACAACATCAGTTTCCTTTGTGAAAATATGGTTCTGGTTTTTGAAGGTGATAATGCCTGTTTTTAAGCCTTTTTTGTTACCAAATCTTATCAGATTTTTAGCCATAATGTAAATTTCTGCCCCATAATTGTCAAGTCCAATTTTAGAACATGACCTTGCTTTGTAATTGTAGTGGAGTAGTAGGCTGTTTTTATTTTCAAAATGGAACGGGAACTCCTCCACGGTGGGTAGTTGATATTGATAATTGGATACCATTTTTTCATAGAACTGGTTTTTTAGGGATGTGTTGAGTAGTATAACATTGGATTGGTACTTGTTTTGTAGGTCAAGGACATCATACAGGTATGGTTTGTAGAAGTGTGTTTTGAATCCGTGCTCGGCACATAACTCCAGCCATTCAACTGTACTTCTAAATCGGGACATTAAACCTAGAACTGGTTTGATATCGTTATCGATATGTCCTTCATATTTAATTTGGCGTATTAAGCGGGGTAGGTAATTTGAATTTATGTCCTTTAATTCTTCCTTGAAATATGATAAGGTTTCTTCATCTGCTGTGGTTTGGTCTCCTATAATGTCTTTGAGGATATCGTAAGTTATTTTTAAGAGTGTAAGGTTGTGTGAATCCATTGTTTCGTTTTTTATGGGTTTGCAGTATGGTTCTACTCTTTGTGCTTTGTCAATGATTTCATCAAATATGATGTAGTCCCAGTCATTTTTGGATACGTATTTGGTGGGTAGTAGTTCTTTGGGTGCTCCGACTATTGAATCTTCGTTGATGTGCCATTGCATCCAGTATGGGCATTCTTTTTTGTACATGCATGATTGGCATGTGAACCCTGCTGGTACATGGTTTTCGATGAGGAAGTTATATGATGGGTTGTCTTTTTGTTGGCATAGCTTCCGCATACCCCACCAATGTACTACCCGTGGATTGTTGAGGGTGGCCTCTACTTCACTGATGTGGTTGTGTCTGTCTGCAAGGTATAAAATTTTAGCATCGGTTTTTTCAAGTGATTTAAGTGTGGTGATTGTTTTACCGATACGGTTAGGTGCGTTATTTAAAATTATTCGACCTTCTAGGTTGTTGTTTTCTAGGTAGTCTGCCCATTCTTTTCTGAATTGTTCGGCTGGTGTTGTCTCACCAAAAAGCCTATACCGATTGTCCATTATATTAGTATTAACCATTTATTTGACCCGTCCTTGAACCGGGGAACCGCTCAAATTCCCCGAAGTTCCATTTTTTTTACATAAAAATAAATATATGGGCTCTTTATACGTAAATTTTGCCCATAATGCGGTTAAATTAGCCCAACCTTGCCGTATTCACATTTTCTTTGTTTACCTTGTAGGTGGAAAAAGTCAATCAAATGGTACTGTTCAGAGCCACTTATAATTTCAAATGCGTCTTCGGGAGCAATTATGCATGCTTCTGGTGGTCCGTTGAATATTTCCAGTAATACAAATTCTCCGTTATCTAGTTGTGTGATTCCCCATCCTGTATGCCGGTACTCGTCATCAAGGTTAAATGTGTATTCCTCTAAATTACTGCTCCATGGTACTTGTGGGGTGTACTTGTCTCCATTTTTCACGTCTAGTAATATATCTCCATTAATCACTTTTTTAATATGTTCAATCAGTTCTTTTTCATTTTTAAATTGATTTTTTACTTTTTCGGTCATGATAAGTCCTCCTTTCACTTATTTAATATTTTCAAAATTTTTTCTGGTATTGTAAAAAAATAAAAAAAAGTTAGGGGATTTATCCCACTAAGTCTTTGACCCTGTCGAGTAGATTCAACTCCTCCAGCAGATGATAGGCTTTCCAAACGAATATCTCTTTGATGGCTTCTGTTTCAGAAATTACCTTTGCAGTGCCTCCACCAGATTCATGGAGTACTGTTAAAACTATGTGGTTGCCTATTTGTACCAGCCCTTGCCCTCCAATGATAGTATCACCATCGTCATAAGAGTATAGGTTCCCGGTCCAGGCAACTTTGGCAATCATTTTGTTATTGTGTCGCACTGGTAACAAAATTCTACCGTATTGCACTTCCCGTTTGGATTTAAGGAATCTTTCGTGTTGTCTTTCCTTTTGAAGTTCATCTAACCTGACAACTTCCACTAGCTCATTTTCATGTTTTTCTTCGAGACTTTTAACCATAGTCTCCACTAATTGTGCTTTCATTTTCACACCAACTCTATGAGGTATTCGTTGAGGTTTAGTTCATCAAACAGATGATACTGTTTGTATTCGGCTATTAAATTGATTGCGTGCACTTTGGTGGTTAAGTGGGCTTGTGCAAATCCCGGGGACAATATTTCTGTGAGAACAATATGGTTTTCAAGCCTTAGCAGACCTTTGCCACATACGAAATTATCACCCACATAAATGGTGTTTAAATTGCCTTTCCATTGCACTTGTGCAATCATTTTATTCCAGTCATACACTGGCAGCAGTATATCTCCATTGACTACTGCATTTGTATATTCTTCCTCATTAAGGATTTCATCTATTCCTGATGTCTCTACTAACACACTATCTTCTTTTATTTTATTTTCTAATTTAGTATTCATTTAATTCCTCCAATATTTTTAGTGCAACTTCAAGGCTTTTAAAAAACCTCTTCATCACTGCACTTGATAAAAATAGCTTTATTTTAGTTATATATAAATATAATAGGTTTTATCGGGATAATAAGAATTTTCTTGCTGTTACAGAAGGAAAAAACTTGTTAGAGCAACAAAATTTGTTATAGGAGTAAAAATTTTTTTACTGCTTCGGCAATTATTAATTAAGTTGTGATAATGCATACTGCAAAAGTGGTAATTTATTTGTTTAATTTCCATAATGATAAGTATTACCTAATGTTTATAGGGTATGAATTATATAAATAACAATTGGTGATGCTACAATGACAATTTTAAGACCCATGATAGACTCAATCCAAACACAAAGAGTAGTCGAATCATGGCTGAAAGATTTAAGTGAAAATAGTAAGACAAGCTACCTTGAAGCCCTTGCTGAGTTCTGTATAGTAAATGATACAAATCCTGCAGAAATGTTAAATAAGATTTATCAGGAAGAAGAAGAACGATTACCTGCCTGGAACCGTTCAATAAACACGTGGTTTGAGGATTACGATGAATACTGTAAAGAAAAAGAACGCTCCAAAAGCACACGAGATATAAGGCGTACCATAGTCAATGCTTTTATCGGATTTCATGGAATGCCTCAGTACTCCCAGAGGGGACGTAGAAGGAAAGTAGAGGGACTTAAAGAACCTAAAATACGCGTAAATCTTACAAAAGAGGATATTTGTCAGATGTTAGAGGTTTGCCGGACATTTAAAATGAAGGCAGTAATCCTAGCACAAGCCTCCTCCGGACTGGCAGGTTCAGATCTTCTCAATCTAAAAATCTCAGACTTCACGGAGGGCATTAAGGAAGTCTATGATGATAATGGTGACCTCCGGCGTATCTGCCAGTTAAGCTTGGAGCGGAAGAAAACACACGTTAAATTCACTACTTTCTTTAATGAAGAAGCTGTCAGGGCCATTGAAATGTATCTTGAGTTTGAACGGGAAGACATCAAACCAGATGACGCACTCTTCTCAAGGTATAAGTCTGGCGGAGACCATATGACTCCGATGGCAATTCAGCAGTCATACCGTGACATAAACAAATTCCTAAACTGGGAACCGGATGAGGATGGCTTTTACAGAGCAACCAGCCACATGCTCAGGAAATTCTTCAACACCCAACTAATAAATGCCGGAATGGCTGAGGAAATCCGGGAGCACATGATGGGTCATAAGTTTAAAGACCGGGTCCGGGATGCATACTACCTAGCCGACCCTGATGACCTTAGAAAAACTTACCTGAGGTATATTGACTACTTAAATGTGAAAAGTTCCCCTGTTAATTATTCGGTGGATGAGATCCGGGAACTGCAACAACTTGTTGCAGGAATGAAAAAAGAGTTAAAGGAATTGAAGGGTGAGGTTTAGGGGTGTTATTTTTTTTTGATTATTTAGAATTCAATATGTCACAAGGTAATGGATTACTAAAAAATGATGTATTGGTCTCTTCAATTACCTCGTTGATTAATTTGCATCTAAAAGGAAAATTTTCAATGAAAATGTCTTTTTTTTCTCCAAATACATTCTCGGAGAACTCTGATGCGAACGAATTATCATTTTTAATCCTTAATAGGATTGTCATTACTTTGCCTGAATCATGGTTTGAGAAAACAGGGTTCATCCAATAATTTTCTTCTGGATTTTCTAATTTCTTTTTGAAACAGTATAAACTTAAAATTAAGCTGAATTGGCATAAATATTTCAAAAATTCCTCTTTAGATCTGAAGAATTCATTTAAAAATTCTTTGTAATTGTAAGATTCATATAAAAAGTTGAATATCCCTTTTAAATTATCTGGTGAAAACATTGATGGTTCGAAGACACTGCTATTTAACCACAGGGGTTTTGATGAAATTTTTGGATTATTATCGTTAATCATTTCAATTTTTATTAGTTTGCCTAAAAGTTCAAATCTTTCGTTTTTGATTGCACAAGCTCCTAGGCAACAATATGTGTTGAATAATGTGGCATGAGGTAAATATCTTACCGGGGGTCTCCAACTATAATCTCCTTTACCTTCGAATAATATGTCTGGCAAATTATAGATATCTTGAAGAATTTTAATAAATTCATTAGCGTAATCAGAGGAGTATTCGATTAAAGTTAGTCCAATTGAGGTTATTTTGTCAGTGTAATTTTCTAATTCTTTTAAACCATCAATAAGAACTTTAATATCTCTTTTTTTAATATATTCCTTATCTACTTTAGGATATAGTTCAAACCATTGGTTTTCAATTATTTTTATTTGTTTTTTGACTAACACACGTAGGTTTACATCATCTTTTTCTTTAATATACTCTTTAGATTCTTCAATAACATTCTTTTTAAATGAATTTTCTTTCTATTGATTAACTAATTTTAAACGGTTTTTGATCTTTGTTTCTAATTTAATTCTAAATTCATTGAGATCATTAGGATCCCAAAAAATAATGTCATAACCGATTAAATCAAAATGAATTTTAGGGCCGTCTTTTTTAAAATTAGGACTTTCCGGCAAATGATCTTCTCTAGAAATTAAAATTAAATTTTGAAATTTATTTAAACCCATCGTGTATCCAACTTCCAAATAACAATTAGGTCTTTCATTAGTTAAATCTGCTATAATAATATCCGAAGACTTAATAAAATTAACAATTTCACTTTTTAATAGATTGCCCTCATTATGTTTGTCAACACGTTTTACATCCAAATCACATGTTTTCAATGTAGGAACTAAAATTTCATGGTAAAAATTGTCTAATTCTGGATTACCAATTTGCATGATGACAAATGATTGTTGCATCAAATTCAGACTCCTTACGGGTTAAAATAAATGAAATGTTACAGTCAATACGTATTTAATTTATTTGATGTGTTAATATTATATAAACTTTTCAACGTTCTTAAAATGTGTTTTTGCCACATTTGGTAGTATTTTAGGGTCTATATCTTCTGGTTGAGAACTTCTAAGGTCAATATCATATTCTTCATTTAATTTGTCTACTTCAATTTCAAATAAATATTTAGCAATTATACTTGCTGCAGCCACTGAGGTTTCAGACTCTCCTCCAGAAATTTGAATGATTTCTAGATTTTTTTTATCAACTTTTTCGAGTCTGTATTCTGTTTTTTCGTAATCAAACTTGTCAATTATAACTTTAGCATTGTTAAATTCAATTTTTTCTAGAAGTTCTTGAATAGCTTTTGAATGAGCCCAAGCCATCATATCATTAAGAGATTTTCCTTCTCTTTTGAACTGTTTATAACGAGTATTATATTTAGTAGGAAAAATTCTCACGCTGTTGCGTTTAAATTTCATTTTGATAAGTTCATTAGCTAATTCCATTAATTTTGGTTTTTTTATGGTTTTGCTATCTTTTACCCCTAATTCTCTTACTTCAATAATCTCTTGGGGTGATAAAGCTGTCGCAACTACAATTAAAGGCCCGTACCATTCGCCTTTTCCAGTTTCATCAGATCCCAAAATATAGTCATATCCTTCTTCTTTTTTAAGGATATCATTTATTATAGATTTAGATGCTTCGCTACCATTATGGACAACTTTTAATGAGTTATAAACAACAATACTTACTTCTTGATCTTTAATTCTCAATAATTCATACTGGTTTGTGACAGGAATTGTCTTTATTTTATTTTTAGAAATTAGAGATTTCAATTTTTCAAGTTCTAAATCATTGATAACCAATGAAGTTGTTTTCATAGAAATGTTTTTATATTTATGTTTATATTACTTTTTTCATGGGTATTAGTTTGACTTTAGGAACAGATCGGAATTGTGATGATGCTGTGATTAAGGGTATTTTGGAAAAATATGATTGTGATGAAAGACAAACAACATCGCCCTATCAAAAATGGGCTATTAAAGCTGCAGGAGTCACTGTCACCCGTTTTGAAGATAAACTTTTAGTACAAGGGAAAGAAAATGAGGATAGCTTGGAATTAATTAAAGATTTAGTAAAACTGGATTCCCTTAAATTAGATAGGGGAAACTATGAGAAGTTCACTAAATTATTTGGATTTTCCCATAATGCTATTGTTTGTACTGATTGCCATAGTCCTTCTGTTTTACTTATTGAGGGTCATGTTAATGATACGGGAATAGTTTTTAAAAAAGATTGTGGGCATAATTTAGACATGAGACCGCCTCTAATTATTTACACTTGCAGAATATTACCTGACCTCAATATTCTAGTATCCGGAATGCTTTCTAGATGTATTAACCTGGGTCATTTTGATGGTTTTGAAATTGTAATTCCAACGTTTGTTTTAGAAGTAATTGATATTCTTTTAGGGCCTAAAGAGAAAAAAGGAGCTTCGAACGAGATTAACAGATTAATCGAACTTGCGAAACACGGGAAAATAAGAATTTTTAATTGTCAATATGAAAATCCAATATCAGATAAGAATGAGCTCGAAATAAAGGAAGATAATTTTGTATTAAAACTATCTAATCTTACAAACTCAATTCTTTTTACATCTGACCGTAATTTGAGAGATAGGGCATTATTAGGTAAACGACCAACAATTTATATTGATCCCAAATATGGTAAGAAAATAAAAATTCTTTGTTCAGATTAATTTTAATTATTTTTTTCACTCAATCTTAAAACTCATTCTAAACCCTCCATGACCCAAACTAAAAACAAATAAAAACTTATCTCACTCCTAACAATTTATTACTTCTCCAACAAAATTCTGATGGAAAATCCTCAAGTATTAACTTATCCTACTAATTTTCCTTTTGATATCCTTAAAAATAAGGCGTAATAATCCAAATCTTTATATAATCATGAGTGACAATTAATGATTATTATATATAATGGTTAAATATCCCTTGGGATTTAAAAAATTTTTGAAGGACTTTTTATAAATTTTTAGGAGATGGCTACTTCTTTTAAGGGTTAACTGATGATTTTAGAGGTGAGTA
>Ga0134091_1001815_pt1 | contig 15905 bp, 10 predicted proteins | sample 2_5taG_FD_94451 | JGI IMG/M metagenome (GOLD analysis project Ga0134091, IMG submission 94451) | Switchgrass degrading microbial communities from high solid loading bioreactors in New Hampshire, USA - 2_5_20_6_A2 metaG | ecosystem: Engineered > Bioreactor > Semi-continuous > Anaerobic >...
AATTATCGTATTGAGTTTACCTAACCCAAACTATATAAAATGTAGTGAAATTTACATTTTTAAGCTCCCAAGTCGCTGGTAAAATTGATCAGGTGATTCCTTGAATTTACCAGTTGACGCTGGGGCATTACCGCTTAGCACAAAATTCGTGGATGAACCAAAATGCTTTTTTTAAGATATAAGATATATATCTGTTATTGATGCAAACCTGTTGTGTTCTTCCAGTGGGATGCTATAGGAAGCCTATTTATCAGTATATCTATTTACATAAAATAAAGTTTACAAATTATTCATATAATGTCCATATTTGATTTGATATACTATTCTATACCGAATTTATAGTTATTATATATAGCTATGTAGGAAACAATGCGAAAATACTATATATAAGGAATGATAATGATGGAGGAAAATCTATGGAAGAGCAAAAAACGCCAAAGAAGCCATTAATTTTTTACTATATAGTCGTAATAGCGGTTCTCATGCTTTTGAACACCTTGATTTTGCCGATGCTTACAAACGAACAGGTAACAGAAGTGGATTACGGTACTTTTCTGACAAAAGTGGAAAATGGAGAAGTAAGCGTTGTTGAAGTTCAGGATTCCAAGATCGCTTTTATAGCAAAAGATGAAAACGGAAAGGATACGATATTTGTCACCGGACGCATGGATGATCCGGATTTGGTAAACCGCTTGAAAAGCAAGGGCAATATAAAATATTCCCAGGTTATCCCCCACGAGAATTCTCCTCTTGTTAATTTTATATTATCCTGGATACTGCCAATTATTCTGTTTGTTGGTGTCGGGCAGCTGTTGTCAAGGAAGATGCAAAACCGTTTAGGGGGTGGAGGCAATGCTCTGGCTTTTGGAAGGAGCAATGCAAAAATCTATGTAAAAGCACAGACAGGAAAGACCTTTAATGATGTGGCCGGACAGGATGAGGCTAAGGAAGCCCTTACGGAGATAGTTGATTTCCTGCACAATCCAGCCAAATATGCCGAGATTGGAGCAAAGCTTCCCAAAGGAGCGTTGCTGGTAGGACCTCCGGGTACAGGTAAGACTTTGCTGGCGCAGGCGGTAGCGGGCGAAGCCAATGTTCCGTTTTTCTCAATTTCCGGCTCTGAGTTTGTGGAAATGTTTGTGGGCATGGGTGCCGCCAAAGTCAGGGATCTGTTCAAACAGGCCGGTGAAAAGGCTCCATGCATAGTGTTTATAGATGAGATAGACACCATCGGTAAGAAGCGCGACAGCGGTGTCAGCATCAGCGGAAATGATGAAAGGGAACAGACCTTGAATCAGCTGCTTACGGAGATGGATGGCTTTGATGCGAGAAAAGGGGTAGTTATCCTGGCTGCCACCAACCGTCCTGACACTTTGGATAAGGCTCTTCTTCGACCTGGCAGGTTTGACAGGCGAATACCTGTGGAGCTGCCGGATTTGGCCGGACGTGAAGCCATACTTAAGGTTCATGCAAAGAAAATCAAGATAGGCAATGACATTGATTTTAATGCTATAGCAAGAGCGACCGCCGGAGCTTCCGGAGCCGAACTGGCCAATATTATAAACGAAGCCGCACTGCGTGCGGTCAGGCACGGCCGCTCCTTTGTCAACCAAAGTGATCTGGAGGAAAGCGTGGAAGTGGTGGTCGCAGGCTATCAGAGAAAGGGAGCGGTCATTTCTCCTAAAGAAAAGGAGATAATCGCCTATCATGAGATCGGCCACGCACTGGTAGCAGCAAAGCAGTCGGACACTGCTCCCGTTCACAAAATCACCATCATTCCGAGGACGTCCGGAGCTCTGGGATATACCATGCAGGTTGAGGAAGGCGAACACTATTTGATGACCAGGGAAGAAGCCTTTAACAAGATTGCTACCTTCACCGGAGGTCGTGCTGCGGAAGAACTGATTTTTGGCACTTGCACCTCGGGGGCATCCAACGATATTGAGCAGGCGACGAAGCTCGCCCGGGCGATGGTAACCCGTCTGGGTATGAGCAAGAGATTTGATATGATGGCACTGGAGACATTAAACAACCAATACCTGGGCGGAGATACCACCCTTGTGTGCTCGCCGGAAACCGCAGCCCAAATAGATGATGAGGTATTGGAGATAATCAAGAAGGCGCACCAGAAAGCTATAGACATATTGAAGGAAAACATGCAGAAATTGCACGAGCTGGCCCATTACCTGCTGGAAAAGGAAACTATCACCGGAGAGGAGTTTATGGCAATACTTTCCCGATAGATATTTAAAATAATAATTGGCCGATAGATATTCACAAATAGGTACTCATAAAACAGATGGAAGCTCATAAATAGATACTGATAATTGAGGCTCACAAAAGGAAGGCTGCCGGTTAATTTCCCGGCAGCTTTTACTTTACATGAGTTTAGTAAACGATAGGCGCCAGGAGCATTATCTCTTCGTTTTGCTGGTAAATTTGAGGCAGTTGGGTTATGGGAAGGGGATTTGTGCCCCTGCCTGCCTCGATAGTATATCCAGGTCTCCTGAATTCCTGCAGGAACCAGTCCTTATAACCGGCATAGGCTGCTTCCGGAGTCCCTGCTTCCACAGCATATCCGCTGGCCCTGGAGAATATATTGGCTATTTGCAGCGCGATGGGGGGAGCATAGTTTTTAAATTGCCAGAAAATTACCTCGCCCTGAGTATGATAGGCGATTACAAGGCGGAAGTCATGCTGCCTCGTAAAGGCGACCATCGCTCTCGATTCCGGCTCTGATAGTGGGGCTTCTCCTCCATAGTCCCTTGGAGCCGGGCCGGTTATGCCCATCTCCAGTTCATCCTGCTTTTCTGCTTCCCAGTCTGCTGGATAATTCAGATTTAAGTCAACACCTCTGATGTTGGCTTTCCACACCCTGGGCAGAGGCAGTCCGGTTCTGTTCAGTTGCGCTGCCTGGCTGTATGCAGGATTGGTGTAGTTGGGCCACAGGTTAACCAGATCCACGCCGTCAGGGTTTACCATGGGGACAATATATATGCTGCTGCTGTTGAACAAGGAAGGTATGCTGTAGCCTCTTATACTCCTGCCTTCGGAATATGCCCTTGAGTAATTTTCAATGAACTTCATCACCACTCCTGTGGTTATCCATTCATTTGCATGATGGGAAGCGTTGTAGAACACTTCCCTTGGACCTATTCCAAGGCGTATATAATAAAGGTTTTTGCCCATGACACTGCTGCCTATGCTTCCCACTTCGAGAAATGGATATCTGGCCTTCAAACCCTGAATCTGCCGTTCCATAATCTCATAAGTGTAGTAAATATCCATGGGTACGACGTCAATGCCGTAGGGCACGGTGATGCTCTGTCCTATACGGAGATTTGCCGGGTTCAGTCCCGGGTTTGCTGTCAGAATGGCATTAATTGTTGTAAAATATCTCCTTGCAATATTATATAGGGTGTCCCCGGGACGTATAACATAAGTATCATAACCTCTTACGAACTTGTCCAATGCCGCCCAGGTAGCAGGCCCTACAATGCCGTCGGCTGTGAGACCGTTATTTAGCTGAAAGGTGATGACAGCCTGCCGGGTCTGCCCTCCGAATATGCCGTCCACTGCGCCGGCATTGTACCCGATACGGTTAAGTATGCTCTGCAGCAACCGTACATAAGTTCCGGTTGAACCAAAAAAAACAGTATCCATTCCATACCTCCAGTTTTATTTTCTAATATATTCTATTGGAATATGGCAAAAATGAGGCTGTCTGTTTTTTAGCCATTAAGAATATAACCTTCCGGGCGAGTTGGATTTGTATCGGTTCGTCAGGCATACTTTAAAGCTATTCAGGGAACATGAAGGCTTTGTTTTGAATACTATAAAGAGTGCGGCGAAAATTTTACTCTTGCTCTCATATATTCCGGCGATTATCGAATTTTCGCGCTATAATACAAGTTTTATCCGGGGAGGTTTATCATGATAAGAATGAGGTCATACAAGGTGATTCATGGAATAGTTTTTGATGATGCAAACAATAACGGAATCAGAGATAAATCGGAGATGCCACTGGAAGGTGTTGTGCTGAATATTTACCGTGTGGAGGAAGTAAAAAAAGCCAATGCTGATAATGAAGAAGGTGTCATCGTGTATAATGAGAAGCATATAGGCCGTGTGGTAACCAACAACTGGGGGGAGTACAGCCTGGTGGTAAGTGAAGGCTTGTACTCTGTAAATCTGGATGTCGGGACTCTGCCGGTAGGCAAGGGGGTTGTTGAAGCAAACCGGTTTATCGGAGCAGGCTACAAAAGGAGTATTGACTTTGCTGTCAAAGATGTTGCAGAAATTCAGGTGGGGGATGATTTCAAAAGCAAAGCATATTTAGGGGATGATATAGTACTTCAACCGGTTTTCAAGGACAGCAGCGGTAGCAAATTGGTTGCTAATGTCAGGCTTGCCTCAGATGATGATGAGGTGGAGGTGGATATGAACAGATGCAGCATAAAGGCCAATGCTTTCAAAGAAAAAGAAATATCCATCAAAATAGACGCCGGTAAAATTAAAGCATCATATCCAATAAAGATAGAGCTTCCTGAAGTTTGTTCCCTGGACAGGATTAATCTGGCCTCAAGGATGGGAGTTGTAGACGAACATACCAGGATACGGCTGCTGCTGCAAGCACTGTCAGCGGACAAAGGTCTTCCGGATGAATACAGATCCAAAATACCCATAAAGAGCGGTACACCAATGGTAGAGGAGCTTGTAAGATATACCGGCAGGCAGGATGCTGACAGTGAACTGGTGAAAAGGATAAAGCAATTTTTTTCCAACTCCATTCCAAAACTAGACAGAGTATATACCAGTCCCAGCGGATATTTCAGAATTCACTATACCACCACCGGGCCCAATTCTGTTGTTAGTTCCAGATGGTATAGCCGTACTGCCGTTCCTCTTTATATCCAGTCTATCGGAAAAGCTTTTGATGAAGTTAAGAAATTCACCTGCGAAACCCGGGGATTCAGGACGCCTTTAAGCGATCAGGGCAAAAAAGGGATGGATGTATATGTCTATGACCTTAAGGGCAAATACGGAGTAACTTTTTCTTCAGAGTATCACAATGATAAAAAATACAACACTAGAGTGGCTTCAAGCTACATATGCATAGATAACAACTACTCATCTTCCAAAGGATTTGAAAAAAGCAGGGAAGAATGCATGACGGTTACAGTGGCTCATGAATTTTTCCATGCTGTGCAGTATGCCTACAATGTAGATGCCGACTCATGGTGGAAAGAAGCTTCAGCTACATGGAATGAGGATGAGATTTATACCGGGGTAAACGACTATGTACGCTATCTTGAGAAATTCTTTTCAGCGCCGCAAAAAACATTGGAAAATAGCGGCTATGGCGGGGTAGTATTTGCCAAATTCCTATCTGAAAATTATGGGGGCTATGAAATAATTAAAAGGATATGGGAATATCAGGCGGCCGGCTATAAAAACAGCGTAAGCGCAATAGACAGAGCGATAAAGGATGTTTCGCCGGGAAGCGATTTCGGTGTTGCCTTTGACATATTTACAGCTTACAACTTCAACCCCGAGCAATACTATAAGGAAGGGCGTTTGTGGAAAGCAAAGGTGGCACTTCAGGGAACCTACGATGCGTACCCGGTGGCTGCCACAAAGAACCGTATGGACCACCTTGCAGCCAACTATATCCTTTTTAAAGCAGCACCGGAACTGGACGGAAGAAACCTGAAGATAGCTATAGACGGCAGCGACAAAGCAAGATGGGGCTTTAAAATTCAAAAAAGAAATGCGTCAGACGGAAAATGCAACATCACCAATATTTCTTCAGAAGGATATTATAACAGAACTGAAATCATTGTAGATGACCCGAGGAAGCGGTACAGTGAAATATGCCTGATTCCTGCCAACCTGGAGAAGGAGCGGGATGGGTTGGAATATACATTTTCAGCAGATATCCTGTAGCAAGATAGAAGAAATGAAGTAGCTTATAAAATATGATGTATGTGAAACTTACTTCAATAAATGATGTGAATGCGTTAATCGCTTAAACGATTAACGCATTTATACTATATAAACAATTTGCCGCATGTTATGCGGATTTACTCCGATGTCCATGGAATCTGCTCCTTTATGAGTTGTAACACTTATATGCAAAAATGAATATTATACTGTAGGTTATCTTTGTTGAGGCTTTTCAGGCCTTGTTACAAAGTGTCTCAAGGCAGTTCATTAAAAAACAGGAAGGAGTGAACTCGTATGGCAGATGAAAGAGGATATGGCTATTCCGGATTTAATGAATGGATATGGATTATAATCATTATAATCATCATATTCCTGCTCTTCCCAGGCATATTTGGCGGTTACGGTTACAAAGAGTAAAAACAGATTTTATGTACTTAACACATTGATCAGTACTTATACTTACTTATACTTATTAAAGAGGTGAAGATGTCCACCTCTTTTCTCTTTGATAATACCATTTCACTTGTAACCACATCGCCTATTGCAGAATAGTATGGTAATAGATTGCTCACCAAACGAACAATCAATACCGCTTTAGGATGAAAGGAGGGGCAAGCATGTCTGAAGGAAGAGGCTTTTTCGGTGATAACAGCGAAATTCTATTCTTCATACTGGTGTTCTTGATTCTGTTCTGGTGTAATGGTTTCGGATACGGCTGCAGGGAATAATTGATAAATACTTAAGATGCGATTGACAAAAGAGAGCACTTTCATGCGTGCTCTCTTTTTGTTTATGTAAAGCATTGATCAGATTTATATGCAATAGTATCGATGAAATTTGACCAGGGATAAATTAAGGAATTTATGCTTTAATAATATGCGGATTATAAGCTTGATAAAAGGCCAAGCAAATTACTTCGTTTTATTGCGGAATGCAAAACCTCCGGTAAATCATTTGGAGAAGCTGGTTTTCAACTTAAGCCATCGGATTGGCCGGATGGGCGTGTTGTGCATATTGATTTAAATTGCCTGATAAAAAAAGATTGTGGTTTTGATGGGATTCTATAAAAATCTTCAGAAAGAGAGCTGGCTGACAGGCTTAATTTCCTGCCAGCTGCTTCTTCAATACTCTGTGGCCACTTTTTGAAATGCCGGTTCATACGGATATTTTGACGCACATCCTTTATAGAAGGAGGGCTGGATGTGCAATGCCTATTCTTTGTATCCTCCGTAAAATCCGCCATTGCTCCAGAAAAGAAGCAAAAACAGTATTATGAACCAGAGAAGAGTATCATTTTCGAAAATGCCACCAAAAAATCCTTTCTTTTCGCCCATAACTGAGCCTCCTTTAAGTATTATTTCACTGTAACAATCTAATACCATATTATTCACCTTCAGTTTTTTGTGTTACATATGAAGTGGCTGAAAAAGTTGACTATCGAAACGTGAATAAAGATGCTTTTACCGGCATGTATGCCCCTTTGATGCATTCGAAAGGCCCTGTTTAACAATACAGACATATCTCCACGATAAAAGGCTAATTTTGAATATCGCTTCAAAATAAAGGATTTTTCTGGCTTTACCGGTAGGATTATTGTATAATAAAAATGGAGGTGAACGGCATGAAATTAATTTTAGCGATTGTAAATGATGATGACTGCCAGAAGGTTATAAATGACTTGAATAAGAATGGTATTGGCGTAACTAAGCTTTGTTCATCCGGCGGATTCCTGAAGTCAGGTAATACTACACTTTTAATCGGTGTTGATGAAAGCAAGTTAGAAGAAGCTATAGATTTAATAAAGAAAAACTCGAAAAGCAGAAAGCAATTTGTAAATGCGTCAATGGTTCCAAATGCCATGGGAGGTATGTTCAGCGCCTATCCTGTTGAAGTGACTATAGGTGGTGCAACCATTTTCGTTTTGAATGTTGAAGGCTCTAACAAGTTTTGAATAATATTTGCAAAATAATAAAAGAATATTCTTATCAAAGTTAAAAATATTCTGATCGAAGGGGATATTGAAATGGCTAAAGATAAGAATAAACGGCGCTTTATGGCAGTTCCAATTGAAAAGCATGATACTGCCGCATGGGCAAACGTTGAGAAGTTGAAACCGGTATCTAACGTAAACATTCCGGACGATGAACAGGTAAGAAATGCGAAGGAATATGTTGATTCGAATGAAAAATAAATTGAGGCAAGAAGCTCATTCAATTTATTGCTCTGCCCCCCAACTTTTTGTTTGGGGGTTTTCATTTTTGCTTTCTAAAATCACAAAAATTCATAACATTTTTTCATGATCCGGGAAATTACTCATTGGGAGCAAGAAGCCGGAAGGCGCAAAAAGACTGGTATTAAATTTCTCACGCCTGCAGGTCTGAGTTGCTATATTCCGAACGATATTTAAGTATTTCACAAAAATGTTCGGAGTTTTATTGTCATTCGTGATTTTATTTGATATTATATTATAGGGTGCAATTGATAAATTAATTTAATTGCAGCAGTATGGATGCAAAATCAGGTATGGCGGTAATTGCCCATAATCACCGCCTGCCGGGATAGGAGGACATGGATAATGGCTACCAGAGTTGTTATTGGAACCCAGTGGGGGGACGAAGGAAAGGGTAAGTATATTGACATACTAGCAGCCGATTCAGACATTGTAGTACGGTTTTCAGGCGGAAATAACGCCGGACATACCATAGTTGCCGGTGGTACAAAGTATGCTCTTCATCTTATTCCATCAGGAATATTGCATGAAGGCACGACCTGTATCATTGGAAATGGAGTTGTTGTTGATCCGGCAGTTTTAATAAAGGAGATCAACGAGCTGAAGGATAAAGGAGTAAACACTGATAAATTATTGATAAGCGACAGAGCCCATGTTATCATGCCTTACCATAAAAGGATGGATGAACTGCAGGAAATTGCAAGGGGCAAGGATAATATCGGAACCACAAAGCGGGGCATAGGTCCGGCATATGCCGACAAGACGGAAAGATGCGGCATAAGAATGTGCGATTTGATAGATGAAGAAATATTTGCCGAAAAAGTTCGGGCTAATTTAAGAATAAAAAATGCGATAATAGAAAAAGTATATGGTGGAGAAGGCTTTGATGCCGACAGCATAATAGCCGAATACTCGGAATACGCCAAGATACTGAAAAAATATATTACGGATACGAGTGTCGTGCTTTTTGATGCTGTTGAAAAGGGTAAAAACATACTGTTTGAAGGAGCCCAGGCAACTTTCCTGGACCTGGATTTCGGAACATACCCCTATGTGACATCCTCCAATCCGGTAGCGGGTGGAGTTTGTACAGGAGCCGGACTGGGCCCGGTATTTATAGATGAAGTTTATGGCGTGTTTAAAGCCTATACGTCAAGAGTAGGCGCAGGACCGTTTCCAACAGAGCAGAACAACGAAATCGGGGACAAAATTAGGGAGCTTGGCTGGGAGTATGGAACTACCACAGGAAGGCCAAGACGCTGCGGATGGCTGGATGCGGTCATGCTTAAGTATGCGGCTAGGGTAAACGGATTGACTGCCCTGGCAATTAATCATGTGGATACAATTGGGAAGCTCGAAAAAATCAAGCTTTGCACGGCTTATATAAAAGATGGCCAAAAGGTGGACTATTTCCCGGCAAGCCTGAAGGATCTTTCTAAGTGTGAGCCGGTATATGAGGAATTTGACGGCTGGAATGAGGACATTTCAAAGGTGAAAAGCTTTGACGAGCTCCCGGACAACGCAAAAAAATATCTCAAAAGGATTGAGGAACTGGTGGGAGTCAAGATAAAGCTGATTGGAGTTGGCAAGGACAGAGAAAATACCATAGTGGTTGATTAATGAATTAGGCATTTATAAAAAAACATTAAATATAGGTTGACAGAATTAGCATACTATAGTAAAATCTATTCTTGTGTTCGGGAAATAGCAATAAGCATTAAAATCATGCTGTTTCCTGATATTTGGGCCATTAGCTCAGTCGGCAGAGCACTTGACTTTTAATCAAGGTGTCCCGCGTTCGAATCGCGGATGGCTCACCAAACCTCTGTAACTCAAAGGGTTGCAGAGGTTTTTTCATTTCTGGAGGATTTTATAAGCGCTTGATTAGGTAATCAGGATGACGGCATTGGCAATGAACAAGACTAGAAAGCAAGGGAAAATTGACTCAGAAAGCATAACAATTGAGTGAGAATTTGATACGTTTTTTCAGAATATGCAAGGTTGAAACCCATTCCCTGCCACTATTGGATCTTATATTAATGTTTTCAAATTTTAAACAATCCTATACAGGTTTAATATTTAATGGCCATATTTTGCTGCATAAATTCAGCCAAAAAAAACTTAAACTAAGGATGATACAAGGAGGAGTTAAAATGGCAAATTTTTTTGTATTGGCGTCCCTGGCAGTAATACTATTCATAGTAGGCAGAGTTAATGCTGTGGTACTGGAAGATAAATGATTTGTTGGCTCTCCTCAGAAGTATTGATAAAAAGCTTGGTAATCTTAATCCTAATAATCTTAACAAAGAATAATCGGCATAAAGGGGGAGGTTAATATACCTCTCTTATTTTATGAATTTTATTTAGGCGTCGCGTGTTCGAATAATATATGGTTAAAATAAAAAAGGGACATTCCCAAATTGCAGAGGGCAGAAAATACAATCTTTAGAGGCATAAAGGCCGCAAATTGACTTCTGATTTTCAGCATCCGACCTCTGATTTTTGGGATGTCCCTTTGCAGTTTTACTAGGAGTAATTCGCTTCTGCAAGCCTCTTATAATTTTCATAGCGTTCCTTAGCATGCTTTTCTGCCGTATTAAACATTTCCTCCGCTATATCCGGGAATACGTTCATCAGGGATGAGTAGCGTATTTCGCTGTGCAGGTATTCCTTGAAGGATTCCTTAGGCTCTTTGGAATCCAGTATGAAAGGATTTTTGCCCTGCTCTTTAAGCATCGGATTGTAGCGGTACAGATGCCAGTAGCCTGCATCAACAGCCCTTTTCTCCTGTTTTATGCTGGTTCCCATGCCGGTCTTGATTCCATGGTTAATGCAAGGGGAGTAGGCAATTACCAAAGAAGGACCTTTGTAGCTTTCTGCCTCGGTAATGGCTTTGATGGTCTGATTCATATTTGCTCCCATTGCAATTTGCGCCACATAGACATAGCCGTAGCTCATAGCCATCAGGCCGAGATCCTTTTTCCTGATTTTTTTGCCTGATGCGGCAAATTTGGCAACTGCAGCGGTAGGAGTAGATTTTGAGGACTGTCCCCCTGTGTTGGAGTATACTTCGGTATCCATGACGAGGACATTCACATCTTCTCCGGAAGCGAGCACATGGTCCAAGCCTCCGTATCCGATATCGTAAGCCCAACCGTCTCCTCCCAGTATCCATATGGATCTCTTGTTCAAGAAATCCTTCTTTTCTACAATTTCTTCCAGCACCTGGTTTCCAGCATAGTTTTCATTTTTTAATGCTTCCAGGATTTTTTCGGTAGCTGCTTTGCATGCTTCGCTTTCATCCATAACGGCCAGCCAGCCGCGGAATGCTTCCTTCAAGTTTTCGCTTATGGGCATGTCCAGAGCCTGTTTCATGAGATCGGACAGCCTTTCCCTGATTTGCTTCACTCCAAGATACATACCATATCCGAATTCAGCGTTGTCCTCAAACAGGGAATTAGCCCATGCAGGACCTTTACCTTCCGGTGTTGTGCAATAAGGGAAGGAAGGAGCGCTGGCACTATAGATGGAGGAGCATCCGGTGGCGTTGGCGATCATCATCCTGTCACCAAACAACTGGGTCAAAAGTTTTACATACGGGGTCTCGCCGCATCCTGGACAAGCTCCGTTGAACTCAAACAGAGGTCTGGCAAACTGGCTTCCTTTCAAAGTGGTCTTGTCCATCAAATGGGATTTTTCAGTAACCTTCAGCCCATATTCCCAATTCTCAGCCTGCTTTTCTATCTGCTCCTCTGCCGGTTTCATAATCAAAGCTTTCCCCGGGGCAGGGCAGACATCCGCGCAGTTGCCGCAGCCGGTACAATCGAGAGGGCTTATCTGAATCCTGTAGCCCAAACCTTCCAGACCTTTGCCGGCAGCAGGTTTTGTTTCGAAGGTATCCGGGGCATTATTTTGCTCCTCTTCATTCAAGAGGAGAGCCCGTATTACGGCATGAGGACAGACATAAGCGCACTGGTTGCATTGGATGCACTTTTCTATTTGCCATTCAGGCACATATACCGCAATGCCGCGTTTTTCATAGGCGGTGGTGCCAAGAGGGAAGGTGCCGTCCTCCATGCCATTGAAAGCGCTAACAGGAAGTTCGTCCCCTTCATGCCTTGCCATAGGTCTCTGTATTTTCTTAACAAAGTCCGGTTCCTCTTTTGCAGGAGGCATATCATCTTCGGCATTAGCCCAGGATTCCGGTACGTTTACCTTAATGAGGGAAGAAATACCCCTGTCAACGGCCGCTTTGTTCATTTCCACGATTTTTTCGCCCTTTTTGCCGTAAACTTCCTCTATGGAGTTTTTCAAGTATTTAACGGCATCTTCGATGGGTATGACATTGGCAAGCTTAAAGAAAGCAGCCTGCATTATCATATTTATCCTGTTCCCTAGACCTATCTCGCCAGCTATTCCTATTGCGTCGATGACGTAGAAGTTTATGTTATTCCTTGCTATATATCTTTTCATGCTGGCAGGAAGATGCTCATCCAGTTCGCTTTCCTTCCAGGGACAGTTGAGGACAAAGGTTCCGTTTTTCTTTAGCCCTTTAAGTACGTCAATATTATATATGAAGGACCGGTTGTGGCATGCGATATAATCCGCATTGTATACCAGATAAGGAGACCTTATGGGCTTTTTGCCGAAACGCAGGTGTGATACGGTGGAACCGCCGGATTTTTTACTGTCGTAGGAAAAATAGCCTTGAGCATATAAATTCGTGTTATCGCCTATGATTTTTATTGCCGATTTATTGGCTCCTACCGTACCGTCGGATCCCAGTCCCCAGAATTTGCAGCTTATCGTTCCTTCAGGAGTTGTGTCTATGATTTCTTCTTCCGGCAGGGAAGTATAAGTCACATCGTCCACAATTCCTATGGTGAAGCGATCTTTTGGCTTATTGGATTTAAGGTTTTTAAAGACTGCCAGTATCTGGGATGGTCTGGTATCCTTCGAACCAAGGCCATAACGCCCACCTATGATATAAGGCTTGTTTTCGGATTTATCAAAAACTTTGACGACATCGAGATATAAGGGTTCTCCTATCGAGCCTGGCTCCTTGGTCCTGTCCAGAACAGCTATCTTTTTGACTGTGGTAGGCATCACATTCAAAAAGTACTTTTCTGAGAAAGGCCTGTAAAGATGTACCTTGACCATACCGACCTTTTCGCCTTTTTTCATAAGATAATCTATCGTTTCCTCTATAGTATCGCATACGGAGCCCATAGCTACGATAACATATTCGGCCTGCTTGTCACCGTAGTAATCAAAGGGATGATATTCCCGGCCGGATATTCTTTTGTATTCCATCATATAGCTTTCAACGATGTCCGGCACTTTGTCATAGAACTTGTTTGAAGCCTCTCTTCCCTGGAAATATATATCCGGATTTTGAGCAGTTCCTCTGATAACCGGATGCTCCGGGCTTAATGCTCTGTTTCTGAATTCCTTTAGTGCCTCATAGTCCAATAGTTTTTTAACATCCTCATAGTCGGTAAAGGAAATTTTCTGATACTCATGGGATGTCCTGAAACCATCAAAAAAGTGCAAAAAAGGCACCCTTGACTTGATGGCACTCAAATGGGCGATATAGGCCATATCTGCTGTTTCCTGCACATTGCTGGAAGCAAGCAGGGCAAAACCAGTCTGGCGGCATGCCATGACATCCTGATGGTCTCCGAAAATGGAAAGGGCATGGGTCGCAATAGCCCGGGCACTTACATGAAATACTGCCGGAAGCAGTTCTCCGGCCATTTTATACATATCCGGTATCATAAGCAGCAGTCCCTGGGAAGCTGTATAGGTGGTGGTGAGAGCGCCGGCCATCAAAGAACCGTGCACCGCTCCTGCAGCACCCGCTTCCGACTGCATTTCCACTACCTTTACCGGTTGGCCGAATATATTCTTTTTACCATGAGAAGACCATTCATCAACTCCTTCGGCCATCGGAGATGATGGAGTGATGGGATAGATGGCAGCTACTTCGGTAAAAGCATAGGACGCCTGCGCGGCAGCAGCATTGCCATCCATGGTTTTTATAGTTTGTGGCATATATAAATCCTCCTTTATTGCGTTGGATAATAAATATTATTTCTCTTAAAAGGATAATCATGTATTTACCGAAAGGTTTATATATGCTACAATGTAATTGTGTGTTTTTGATGTAATTTTCAAGTATAGTTATTTTTGCTTATTGACAAATGATCTGTTATATTTTACTATAAACAGGTATATATTATTTTAGAAACTAAAAGCAAAGGAGGTAGGAACATGTTATATATACTGAATAGTATTCTAAGATTTGAAAACAACAGATCTTCTGATAACAAAATAAAGTTCTTTGTATATAACCCTGCCTCGCTGAAAGACTTTGTGTTTTAGAGATTAACAGGAAGTTTAAGGCCGTGGGGTTATAAAAGCTCCATGGCCTTTGTTGCTTATGCTAAGGCCACGGAGTTCGCTCTGTGGCCTTTTTGTTTTGTTTCTAAAAAAGGAGGAATCATATGAAGAGACTTGCCAGATATATCAGGGGTAATATCTGCTGGTACATAGCAGGAATAACATCATTGGTTGTAGCAATGGCATTGGATATGTTCAACCCTTACATTGTAAAAGTCATTGTGGACGATGTTATAGCAGCAGGAAAATCGGAACTGCTAAAAGGAGCACTGCTTGCTCTTGCAGGAATAACAGTCGTGCGTACCGTACTTGGCTATATCAAGCAGTATGCTTTTGATTACGCCAGTTCAAAAATTGTATTAAAGCTGAGAAAAGATTTGTTTGACCATATACAATCATTATCCTTTTCATTTTTTGACAGCACAAATACGGGAGAGCTGATGTCGAGGATAAAGGATGATACTGAAAATGTCATGGCCGGAGCAGGTTATGGTATTTCCTTGTTTATTGAGCAGGTCATATATTTCGTCGTAGCTTCGGTTATGCTCTTTACTCTTAACTGGAAGCTGGCATTAATCAGCGTGCTCATAATGCCCTTTATCGCTCAGATAGCCGTAAAACTGGAAAAAAAGATAGGTGAGGCTTATGGGCGGCTTAGCGACCAAAGAGCTGTGCTGAATACCACCGCACAGGAAAATATTGCCGGAGTAAGACTGGTAAAGGCTTTTGCGCGGGAAAAGTATGAAATTAACAAGTTTTTTGAGCAGAATAAGGAAAATTACAGGCTCAATGTGGAACAGGCAAAGGTGTGGGCGGATTTCTTCCCGAAAATAGAGCTTCTGTCCAATGTAGTTATTGTTCTGGTGACCGGAGTGGGAGGATTTTTCGTCATCGGAGATGAGATATCGATAGGAACCCTTGTTGCCTTCACCAACTATGTATACATGCTCATCTGGCCTGTGAGAAGTATCGGATGGATTACGAATGTTCTGGCCCAATGTAAGGCATCTCTCGCCAAGATAAACAAGATATTTGACGAGAAGCCGGAAATCCGCAGTCCTGAAAATCCGAAAACCCCGGCTAAATTCGAGGGTCATGTGGAATTTAAAAATGTTGGCCTGGAATTCGGCGGAGTACCGGTGCTGAAGAACATCAACATTGATGCCAAGCCGGGATCAACCATAGCCATCATGGGTTTGACAGGCTCGGGAAAAAGCTCTATCATCAACCTGATTGGAAGGTTTTATGACTGCACATCGGGAAGTGTGTGCGTGGACGGAGTTGACGTAAAGGATATGGACCTGAAAACTCTCAGGGACCAGATAGC
>Ga0134091_1001829_pt1 | contig 15768 bp, 10 predicted proteins | sample 2_5taG_FD_94451 | JGI IMG/M metagenome (GOLD analysis project Ga0134091, IMG submission 94451) | Switchgrass degrading microbial communities from high solid loading bioreactors in New Hampshire, USA - 2_5_20_6_A2 metaG | ecosystem: Engineered > Bioreactor > Semi-continuous > Anaerobic >...
ATGGTGATGTTTTGAACATGAATAGCAATCCCCTTTTTGTAACAGCCCTGGCAGGTGAAGGTACAGTGTCGGAGCCGCTGTTTAGCGAAGATCGGAGCAAAATAGTGATGGCATACGCTGTACCTGTAACTTACGGGAATGAAATAACCGGTGTTCTGATGGCTGTCAGGGACGGGCTGGAGCTTAGCGAATTTGTTAAAAGAATTGAGTTTGGTGAAACCAGTGAAGCTTTTATCATAAACAGGCAGGGAAGAACCATAGCCCATGCCGATACCGACTTGCTGATGAATATTATTGATACACTGACCGTTGATTCCGAAACATCGGCTTCCCTGCTGATAAATTCCGGGAATACGGGAAAAGTGGATTCCATTGCTTCTGCAACGGTAACCGGAGTAGGGAATGATAATTTCGGGTTCAGAAATTTCACCAATGTTCAGGAAAAAATGATGAACGGTGAAACAGGATTCGAGGAATACCAATATAAAGGTGTTTCAAAAATGGTGGGTTTTGCGCCAATCTCCGAATATGGCTGGTCAATAGCGGTTGCCGTAGACAAGTCTGAGATGATGAGTGAGATGGAGCACCTTAGAATTGCTTTTGCCCTGATTTCGGTTATAATACTTGTTGCAGGGTTCATCATATCTTACATGATGGGGAAAAGCATTTCGAAACCCGTAACCGATTTGACAAAACAGTGTATTACGATGTCCGAAGGTAATTTCACCGTAACCGTGAACGAAAAATATGCCAGAAGGCGTGATGAAATAGGTGAATTGACCAAGTGTTTCAAAAAGATAAACGAAAACGTATCCAGGATTATCAGGAATGTTATTGCCGAGGCCAAAAATGTGGACGATGCAATTTCGATTGCCAGTGAAAACATGTCCAGGCTGACAGATGATATCCATGTAATGTCATCCATAACGCAGGAATTATCTGCAAAGATGGAGGAAACATCGGCCATGGCCGAGGAAATGAACGCCACCACGACTGAAATTGAGAAAGCCATTGATTCAATAGCAAACAAAGCCCAGGAAGGTGCCGAATCGGCCGGTGAAATCAGCAAGAGGGCCAATGAACTGCGGGAAAATGCGATGAAATCGAAAAAAAGCGCGATGGAATTGCAAATCAACAATTCCGCAAAGCTCAGGGAAGCTATTGAAAAAGCTGGGGCCGTAGAAAGGATAAGCATCCTGTCCGATGCAATACTGGAGATCGCGTCCCGCACCAATTTACTGTCGTTAAACGCTACAATAGAAGCCGCCCAGGCTGGAGAAGCAGGGAGAGGTTTTGCTGTTGTTGCGGAAGAAATAAGAAACCTCGCTGAAAACTCAAGGAAAACCGCTTCGGAAATTCAAAAAGTAACCAAACAGGTTTTGGAATCGGTACATCATCTGGCTGAATGTTCCGAACAGGTTCTGGATTTCCTGGAAAACAAGGTTGCCAAGGATTACGATACCCTTGTTGAAACGGGTGAAAAATACAACAGCGATGCAAATATGATAGATGATATGGTGGCAGATTTCAGTGCTACATCGGAGGAACTGTATTCATCGGTACATAGTATTATGAGGATAATAAACGATGTTGCTGAAGCAGCTACCGAAGGGTCTGCCGAAACAATGGATATGGCAAATGAAGCAAATATAGTTGCAGCAAAAGCCAATGAAATGCTTGAACAGGCGAGGATAGTAAAAAACAGTGCCGATAAGCTTTTAAGCGTGGTATCGCTGTTTAAGGTTTAGAAAACATGGGGGACGAACTGAGCGATAAACCGTACATAAGCCTTTCAAGGCTTGGCATCAGTGGCACCTATAAAGTCAGGGACCTGTGGACGCATGAAAATACAGGTATGGTTTCGGATTTTGTCGGTGCGGACGTAAATCCGCATGGTGCGGTTCTTTACAAGTTAACAAAAACAGATGGACATCATTTTTGAAGATACGGATTAAAATAACAAGGATAAGATGTTTCAATGCTTATATTGCCTGGTTATGTAATTGGTGATCAAATTCATGAGAGCAGCAAAGTCAAGGTGTATAAAGGTTACACCTTGCATGGCATGACTCCCGTTATTTTAAAGGTAATGGAAAAGAAGTCGGCTGATCGGGTTAAAATGGCAAACTTTTATCATGAATTTGAAATTACCCGTAACCTTGAAATTGAAGGCATAATCCGTCCTGAAAAAATTGTGCAGACAGAATCTGTTATTGCCTTAATTTCCAGGGATTTTGGTGCTGTATCCCTTAAAAAATACATTCAGAATCACAGAATGAATATCAAGGAGTTTCTTAAAATAGCAATTCAGCTTTCGGATACTCTTGACAGGCTGCACAACAGGGGAATAATTCATGGGGATTTAAAACCGGGGAACATACTTATCGATGCTGATAATGAAAAAGTATATATAATTGATTTCAGCAGCGCAATTTCTGTCTTTTCAAAAAATCAGGGCGCATTGCCCTACAACCCTGAAAGGACATATGAATATATGCCTCCGGAGTCTACAGGCAGGCTGAATATCGGTGTTGATTGCCGAAGTGACTTATATTCCCTGGGGGTAATGTTTTATGAATTAATAACCGGTGTTACACCGTTCAGGGCCGATGATCCCGATTCATGGGTCCAGGCCCATATAACGCAAACAGCAAAACCGCCCCATGAGGTGGCGGGGTCTGTCCCCAGGACCGTGTCCGCTATTATCATGAAGCTTTTGGAAAAATCCCCTGATGAAAGATATCAAAGTGCCAACGGGTTGTTGCATGATTTAAAGGAATGTTACAATCAACTTGCTGAAACCGGAGAGGTGGGTTTCTTCAAAATAGGCTGCAATGATATACCAGGAGGTTTCAGCATATCCCGGGACCTGGTGGGAAGGGAAAATGAAAAGCAAATATTGATTGATGCTTTCGGACGCATAGCTAAAGGAAAGACCGAAACCATACTGGTAAGCGGGGATCCGGGTATTGGCAAGACAATGCTTGTTGATACAAGCCTTAAAGCGCTGGCAAGTGAAAAAGGGTTCTATATAAGCGGAAAATTTGATCAGCTTAAAAGCAGTATTCCATATGCTCCTTTCGTATCCGCCTTTGGCAGCCTGATTAGGCAGCTTATGACAAAAAGCGAAAAAGAGCTGAATGAATGGAAAAAGGCTATACAAAACGCCATTGGACGCAGAGGAGCGGTCATTGCCCATGTAATTCCCGAAATAGAATGGATAATAGGGAAACAGCAGCCGATGGATGAACTGCCGCCAAAAGAGGCTCAAAATCGCTTCCTGATGGTTTTCAGAGATTTCGTCAGGGTTTTTGCACGGAGAGGGCATCCGCTTGTAATCTTCATTGATGATTTGCAGTGGGCGGATTATTCATCCATAAACCTGTTTAAATATTTAAGCCGGGATGCAAATTTACGCCATATTCTTTTTGTAGGTGCCTTCAGGGACAACGAGTTGAATGAAGGGCATCCGGTATCAGGGCTTTTGGAAGAGATGAATACGGGTGAGTATAGCGGGCAATGCAGCATTATAAACCTGAAACCATTGCAGGAGCATGATTTTGCCCAAATTATAGCCCGAAGCCTTAATTCTGATGATAATGGCATTGGCCTGCTGTCGGAGGTTTTATACAGAAAAACAGGCGGGAATCCTTTATTTCTTGGCCAATTGCTGGCATATATCCGTGAAGAAGGGCTTGTGTACTTTGAACAGCAGGGATGGAAATGGAATGTTGAAGCTATAGACAGGCTTGAACTTGGTGAAGATGTGCTTGATCTGCTGGTCAATAAATTGGACAGGCTTCCGAAGGAAACCAGGGAGATATTGAAAATTGCTGCCTGCATAGGTAACAGGTTTGATATATATGCGGTTTCGAGAGTGTGCGGCAAAACAACCGGGGAAACTGTCTCATGCCTTATGCCTGCTTTGCTGGAAGGACTTATTGTTGCACAAAAACAGTTAAATAACACAGGAGCCGGTGAGGCATATGAATTTGAGTTTTTGCATGACCGTGTTCAGCAGGCTGTTTATTCATCAATACCCGGGCATGAAAAGAAAGAGAAACACCTTGCAATCGGGAAAATATTCCTGGAGCACGCCATTATTGAAGAAAAAGTCATGTTTATCATGGATCATTTCAACCGCAGCATAGATCTTATCCAAAATGCCGAAGACAGAATAAAACTGGCAGGATACAACCTTATGGCAGGCCGTAAAGCAAGGCTGTCGGCTGCATATTCTTCTGCGCTGCAGTATTTCAGGTCAGGAAGATTATTATTGTCCGGAAATTCATGGGAGACCGATTACAAACTCAGCCACGATCTTTATATGGAACTTGCGCAGGCTGAGTATTTGTCAGCAAATATAGATATCGCTGAAAAATATTTCAACATTGTAATAGAAAAGGCGAGGAATGAGCTGGAACGGGCAGAGGTATACAGTTTAAAGGTAATATTGTATGCAAGCGCAGGCAAATACAACGAAGCCGTACATACAGGTATCATGGCGCTCAGAAAACTGGGGGTCAGGATACCGATAAACCCAACCAGATTTGATTATTTTAAGGAACTTTTGCAGTATAAATGGCAAATGGTTGGCAGAAAAATCGAATCGCTTGAGTTTTTACCCGAGATGAAAAAAACAGGGAATATCAGAGCTGCAGATCTTCTTTCACGTATGACATCGGTAACCATGTCGAGCCACCCCGATCTTTACAGTTATTTAATTCTGAAATCCGGCAATTTTGCTGTGAAGTACGGAAATTCTGAAATGACCTGCGTTGGATACCTGGGATATGGCATAACCGAAGGAAGTGTGCTTGGAAACTATAAAGAAGGAAAGAAATACGCGGAGATAAGCCTTAAACTTGTAGAAAAATACGGGAAGAGTCCGTCAAAATGCATAATTTATTTCGTTATCGGTTCACTCATACATCATTGGACAAAGCCTGCAAAAGAGGGGCTGGAATACCTTAAAAAGGCCGTGAAAAGCGCAATTGAAGCCGGAGATTTGTTAATAATGGGCTATGCCCACTGCCTTCTTCTTGAAAACCAGTTTATAATGGGCATGAAGCTTGAGGATATATTGGAAGAAGTGCGCAAAAAACGGGAAATCGCAAACAGAATCAAGCATGAAAATCTTTCGATTAATGTTGAAATATATGAGAGAACCGTTCTGGCCCTTATTGGGAAAAGGGGCGATAAATTGACTGAAATTGCAGCAGAGTTGAATAATGAACAGCTTGCCGGGTTGGCTAAAAAGGATAATTCATCAAATGCAACATGGCATATACGCATTATGCAGTTGTATTACTTTATGGGTGAGTACAGGAAAGCACTGGATGAAGCTGAACAGGTTATGCCTTATATGGGGTCCATTTTAGGTTTTCTGCTGCAGAGTGAGTATATATTCTATTATTCTCTTATTATTACTGCTGTTTACCCTGAACTTTCCCATAAAAAAAAGAGGGTTTACAGGAGAAAATTAAAAAACTGCCACAGGCAGCTGGAAAAATGGGCAAAGTCCTGCAAAGAGAATTTCGAAGACATGTACCTCCTTGTATCTGCGGAAATTGCACGGATTAACAACCAAAAAGAGCTATCCATGCATTTGTACGACAAAGCCATACAATCAGCCGGTGATAACAGGCATATATATATTGAAGCTCTGGCAAATGAACTTGCCGCCAAATACTATTTATCCGCCGGACTTTATAAAATCGCCGGGATATATATGGTTGACGCGTGCAGGGGTTACATGCTTTGGGGTTCTTATCTGAAGATTAAACAGCTGAAAAATGCATATCCCGTATTAACGGAAGAAATCATTTTGGATGAGAACATGGCCAATAAAGATATGGCATATCCGGAAAAACGAAAAATTGAGGAAGAAAGCAGCGAAAGCGTCAGTACAACCACAGGTACCGATGTGGATTTCATGGACAGGATAATTGAAAGCATATACAGTGAGCCCGACATTAACAAGCTGCTTGTTAAATTCATTGATGTTTCAATCAAAAGTATCGGAGCAATAAGGGGGTACCTGATACTTGAAAAGAGCGGGGAACTATATATTGAAGCAGGCAAAGACAGCAGTACCGGAAAAACCGTTACAGGCAGCATCCCCATAGAGGAATACCCGGATATCTCAAAAACAGTGGTCAGGTACGTTGCGCGTACACTTGAAACCGTGGTACTGAATTGTGACGACCAGACCGGAATCTTTGCAGTTGATCCCTATATTGCCGAATCAAATCCCAAATCCATTGCCTGCCTTCCGGTATTGTTCCAGGGAATTTCACTGGGTGTCCTGTACTTTGAGAACAACCTGATTGCCGGTGCATTTGCCCATAAACGTGTTGAAAGTTTGAAAGTACTGTCATCCCAGGTGGCATTCGCAAAGAAATTCCAGTCCTATTTGGAAAAGGATTACGAAAAAGCCGATAAAAAACTTGTTGAACCGTTGACCGAGAGAGAACTGGAAGTCCTGCGTTTAATATCCGATGGTATGTCAAACAAGGAAATTGCCGATAAAATGGTAATTACTATAAACACTGTAAAAACATATATCAAAAATATTTATGATAAACTGGGTGTCAACAGAAGGGTGCAGGTTGTAGCCAGGGCAAAGGAACTGAATATACTGCAATAACAGTTTTGCATGCTGATTTTTGGCAAAATGCTATTAATCACCCGTTAGGGTGATTTTTATTTTTCACTTCATATTATAATATTGGACAGAGGCACAATACTGGTTTTATAGTTTCCCCCCAACGATTATAAGACCGGTACTTTCTATCTGATACACCCGTCTGGATTCTGAACGGCGGGTGTATTGTTTTTTATCCTTAGTTAATAATATAGTCCATATGCCCGCAAATGAGTCTTTTTTCAATTTCCATCGCCGGGCCATTGCCTGTTTTTATAAATCAACGGTTATCCCTCCGGGAAGATTTTTATTATATTAATTTTTATTCCCGTTCTATGCTATAATAAGGTAATAAGATGTTCTCAATACTGATAAATAAAAAAGAGGAATGGTGTTATATTATGAAAGTTTCCGAATTAAAGTATGAAAGGGTATCATTGGAATCGGTACAGGGAGAACTGGAAAATCTCCTGTCACAGATTAAAAATGCCAAAACGGCTGATGAAGTACTGAAAGCGCGGGAAAGATTATTGGAAATTTATAAAGAATTCGGCACGGCACAAAGCCTTTCCTATATGCGTTATACGTTAAACACCGTTGATGAGTTCTACCTGAAGGAAGTTGAGTATTATGATGAAGTAGGCCCTAAATTCAGCAATTACATGCATCAATGTGCTGTTGCCATGGTAGAAAGTCCTTTCAGGGCGGAGCTTGAGAAGAAATTGTCACCGGTTCTGCTCAGGTATTATGAAGTGCAGAGCAAGTCCATGTCGCCTGAAATAATTGATGAAATGATTGAAGAAAACCGTCTTACAACGGAATACTCAAAATTAATGTCAGGAATGACATTTAATTTCAGGGGCGAAGAAATACCGTTGACAATACTTCGCAAGTACATGAAGGATGATGACAGGCAAACAAGGAAAGAAGCCTACGAAGTGCTGGGTAAAGGCCTTGAAAAACATTCGGAGCAACTGGATTCGCTGTTTGACAGGCTGGTAAAAGTCCGTGACAGGATGGCCAGGAAAATGGGGTATAAAAATTATATTGAATTAGGCTACTACAGGCTGGGACGTATAAGCTTTGATCATAAGATGGTTGAAAAATTCCGGAATAATGTACTGAAAGATCTTGTTTCCGTTGTTTCAAGGCTTAAAACTGAAAATGCTAAACGCATGGGAATTGAAGATTTCAAGTTATATGACAACGATGTTTATTTGCCGGGGGGAGATCCAAAGCCTGTACTCGACAAGGATGGGATTTTCAAAGCCGCGCAGAAGATGTACCATGATATGAGCGACGAAACCGGCAGGTTCTTTGATATGATGCTTGAAACCGAAGCGTTCGATGTGGATTCCCGCAAAAATAAATGGGGTGGGGGTTATTGCACCTATTTCTCCAAGTACAAGCAACCTTTTATATTGGCAAACTTCAATGGCACATCGGCCGACATTGACGTTGTCACCCATGAGGCAGGCCATGCATTCGCCGATTACATGACTAAAAACAACAGGTTCTCGCTTGAGCTTGGCGTGGGAGGTATGGAGACTGCCGAAACCCATTCAATGAGCATGGAATTCTTTGCTGAGAAATATATGGACGAATTTTTCGGAAAAGATGCAACCAAGTATAAATTCATGCATGCTTTTGACGCACTTTCGTTCATTCCTTACGGTACCATTGTGGACTATTTCCAGCATATCATTTATGAAAATCCAGATATGACCCCAGCTGAAAGAAATGAAACGTGGAACAGGCTTGAGGCTGAGTTCAGGCCATATCTCAGCACCGAAGGAATACCTTATCTGTCAAAGGGAACCCGCTGGCAATACCAGATGCACATATATGAAACTCCCTTTTATTATATTGACTATTGTCTTGCCCAGGTTGTGGCTTTTGAATTCCTGCTTGAGTCCCTGAAGGACTATGATGAAGCATTCAGAAAATATGTACGGTTCGTATCCCAGGGCGGTGAGACCCTGTTTGCAGATTTGATCAAGGAAGCGGGACTTGTATCTCCTTTTGAGGACGGGGCTCTGAAAGATGTGGCTGCAAGGGTTGAAAAACTGCTGGATGAACTAAGGGAACAAATATAGGAAGAGCATCCGGAATATTTAATATTTTCTGTGTAATAAGAAAGAGGCTGCCGGGGAGGTTTTCACCTGAATGCAGCCTCCTGGAATTAATGTAAAGAAGACGGCGTTAATCTTTTTCGGATGGCAGCCGTCTTTTCAAATAATATGATGCATCCTGCAAAACTATTTGTTACCTGTTTCCATTTGTGCAAACGTGGCGTTTAAACGATCCATGACATTCCTGCATGCCGAGCCGCATGCTTTAAGTACTGTATTTTTAATGGCCTTTGCCTTTGAATTTCCATGGCATTTATATATAATCCCATTAACCCCCAATATGGGCGTTCCGCCAATTTCTTCAGGATCGATCTGCTTCATCAGTTTTTTAAGGTCATGCTTAATCATCAAATAGCTTATTTTTCCCCAGATACTGCTTGAATACATTTTTTTAAGCTGATGCTTGATATAACTGCCTGTACCTTCCATAACCTTCAGCATTGTGTTGCCGACAAAGCCGTCGCAGACAACTATATCAACATTGCCTTCGGGAATATCCCTGCCTTCAATATTTCCTATGAAATTAATATTCGAGTTTTTCAGGATTTCATAGGCGGTCTTTACTTTTTCATCACCCTTGTTGACTTCGGTACCCACATTGAGAAGACCCACCCGGGGATTCTCAATATTATATACATATTTCATGTATTCAGTGCCCATTATTGCAAACTGCAGATAATTTATCGGTTTTATCTGCGTATTCAAACCTGCGTCAATTATCATGGTATGCCCGTTAATGGACGGAACAACGGGTGCCAAAGCAGGCCGTACCACTCCTTTGATTCTTCCTGCGATTAAAAGAGAGCCGGCAAGCAACACTCCCGTGCTGCCTGCAGAAATAAACACATTGGCGGTTTGGGATTTTATCTTTTTCATGCCGACTATAAGCGATGAATTCTGTTTCTTTTTTATAGCTTCTGTGGGCTTATCAGAATTTGTTATTTCGTCAAATGTTTCTGTTATAAAAACCCTGCTCCTGTCAAAGGATTCGTTTTTCAAGCATTCCTCTATCTTCCTGGGATCACCCAGGAATTCTATTTCAAAACCATCCTGTGCATTAATGGCTTCTATACATCCTTTGACAATTTCTGCAGGAGCATTATCTCCGCCCATTGCATCAACCAATATCCTCAACCAAACTCAGCTCCTTTATGATAAATTAAAATGTCTATAAGATTACATGTATTTTAAATTCCTTACTGCACTTCGGGCATTGTACCGTATGTTTTCCTCTTTTGTACGGTAATCTTAGCATTGCCTTGCAGTGAGGACATCTGTGATATCGGTGGGATTTTATTTCCTTGATCCTGCGTATTGTAAAAAGTGTTTTCTTTTTAATCCAGGTCCAAATTTCCAGTAATGTTTCATTTTCCTTGCGCCTTCTGTATATATTTTTGGAAAATGATCTGAAAATCATAATCAGGAGTAAAAACCACATAATAATTGCTATTACGGGGGAATGGATAAATGAATTAACAACCATCAATATAAAGCATAATATGGCTAAAGCATAATACAGCTGATCTATACCGTATCTTCCATACATGAATCTAATCAGTCTTTCTCTGAATTGTCCCATTACTATCTCTCCTTCGTTTGCCTGACAAAAGCAGCTAATCAGTAATTATAGCACAACCGTTAAGGATATATGATTTTTTTTAGCCCGGTATGTTTTACCAATAAAAAATTGCCGGTTGTATCAGGCTGATGATATTATAATTAGCAATTATAAACTGAATTTAAACAAATCCTAATAAAATGTTAATAATTTGTTATGGTTTTTGTTAACAAACAGTTAATAATTTACTGATAAAATTATTCAGTGACTGTTTCAATTCAACAAGTATGGGTGCAGCGGCATTAATTATATTTAATTTATAGGGAGGCTCTTCAGTGTTTTGCATTATGGTTGTTGAAGATGATTATAGTACCAGGAAGCTGATGGAAGCGGTATTAACCCAGAACGGATATGAAGTTATCCTTGCAAACGACGGAATTGACGCACTGGAAAAGATGGATAATCATCATGTGGATTTAATTGTTCTTGACCTGATGCTGCCTCGCATGGATGGTTATGAATTTACAAGGATACTGAGGGAGAGCAACAACAATATCCCGATAATGATGGTTACGGCAAAAGAAACCCCAGCTGATAAAAAGAAGGGGTTTATCCTTGGGACCGATGATTACATGGTAAAACCCGTGGATGAAGAGGAAATGGTACTTAGAATCGCAGCTTTGCTCCGGCGTTCACAAATAGTAAACGAGCATAAACTTACTGTCGGGGAAACAGTCCTGGATTATGATTCTTTTACCGTTACACGCGGGGATAATGTCCAGGAACTGCCCAACAAAGAATTTCTCCTGTTATTTAAATTATTATCGTATCAGAATAAAATTTTTACAAGGCGCAGTTTGATGGATGAGATTTGGGATATGAACTCCGAAACCGACGAGCGTACGGTGGATGTCCACATAAACCGGTTACGGGACAGGTTTAAGGATAACACCGATTTCGAAATAGTAACGGTTAGGGGACTTGGATATAAGGCGGTGGCAAAGCATGCGCAAAATAAAATCACTTAATATTACAATGGTGCTTTTCATATTTTTTATCATGGTGTCAGCAGGGCTCTTGACGTCGGTGTGTTTTTTGTTTTTCTACGCTTTGGATTTCTTTCCCATACCATTTCTTACACCCATTCTTTCACCTTTTATAGCGCTGCTTGTAAGCAGTATCATAGGAACATCGTTGTCTGCAATGGTAAGTGAGAAGTTTTTGAAACCTTTGCACCAGCTGATTAACGCAACCAAAATAATTGCAAAGGGAGATTTCAGTGTTCGCGTTCCTGAAATCAACAATGATTCGGAAATTGCGGTATTGCTCAGAAACTTTAATCAAATGGCTGAAGAGCTTGGCAGTATTGAAATGTTCCGCAATGATTTTATCAACAACTTCTCCCATGAGTTTAAAACACCGATAGTCTCAATCAGGGGTTTTGCAAGGCAACTGCAGAACGAAAACCTTTCCGAAGAAAAAAGAAGGGAATATACCGATATTATCATATCCGAGGCCGAAAGGCTTACGAAAATGTCGTCAAACGTGCTGCTGCTTACCAAGTTTGAAAACCAGCAGTTTATTACAAACCAAACCGAATACGATCTTGACGAGCAGATAAGAAATTGCATCATACTTCTTGAAAAACAGTGGAGCAGGAAAAACATTGACATAAATCTGAACCTTTCCAATGTTAGAATTTACAGCAATGAAGAAATGCTGTCACATCTATGGATAAACTTGATTGACAATGCTGTCAAATACACTGAAGAAAACGGTAAAATCTTCATAATCCTGTATGAAACAAATGATAATATCTTTTTCAAAATAACCGACACAGGAAAGGGCATGGATGAGCATACCGTAAAACACATATTCGACAAGTTTTATCAGGCAGACAAATCCCGTTCAACCTATGGAAACGGTCTTGGACTTTCCATAGTGAAGCGTATTGTAGAACTATGCAGGGGGGAGATTACTGTTGACAGCAAGATTGGTATCGGTACATCCTTTTCGGTAACTCTTCCCAAGTACCAGAAAAGCGAACAGAAAAACTGATTCCTGTCATTGGCATTTAGCAAGCCTCTGCTATTGACCATTCAGACAGATTGTTGTTTAATATAATTAATAGCATATGGAAAGGACTTGTTAATAAAGCAAAATGGATGAATCAAAAAAGCAGAAGCAGTATGATTTAATGACTAAAACCCCGATGACAAAGCTGATTTTAAGGTTGTCCGCACCCACTGTAGTAAGCATGCTGGTATCTTCTATTTACAATATGGCAGATACTTATTTTGTATCACAGCTTGGGACAAGCGCAAGCGCCGCTGTAGGGGTGGTATTCCCGTTAACTGCAATTCTCCAGGCGGTAGGTTTTACAATCGGAACCGGAGCCGGAAGCAGGATTTCCATATATCTTGGTGAAGACAAGTCGGAAGAAGCAGATCGGGTTGCATCATCCGGAGTTTTTGCATCTGTTGTCAGCGGAATCATCCTGGCATTGTTATGCAAATTGTTCCTTGCCCCGATATTGCGTTTTGTAGGAGCAACCGATACAATACTCCCATATGCCGAAAGTTATGCAAATTATATTCTTATCGGCTTTCCGGTAATGTGTGCATCCTTTGTTATGAATCATATGCTGCGCTGCCAGGGAAAGACCGCCCTCTCAATGATAGGCCTGTCTGCGGGAGGAATATTGAACATTATTCTTGATCCCATTTTCATTTTCACTTTTAAACTGGGAATCGCAGGTGCCGCGATAGCAACAATTCTCAGCCAGGCTGTGAGTTTAGTGCTCCTGTTGGTATTTGTATTAAGCAAACACAGTGTTCTCAGGATAGGATTTAAAAAGATCTCATGGAAGTTTGATGTATATTCGGTTATTGTCCGCATTGGTGCGCCGTCCTTTTACCGCCAGGGCCTTGCAAGCATATCTTCTTCGCTGCTTAATAACCGTGCGGCGGTTTTTGGAGATTCAGCCGTTGCGGCGTTTTCCATTGTCGGAAAAGTGTCGTTTATAATAATGGCTGTTATGCTTGGTGTAGGCCAGGGGTTTCAGCCTGTTGTAGGATATAACTACGGTGCCCGTGACTATAAGCGCGTGCGTTCAGCATACAAGGTAACGTTGATGCTCGGATGTGCCATGATGACAGTGGCTGCAGTAATCTGCTTTATTTTTGCACCCGATATCATGGCAATATTCCGTCCCGATGATCCCGAAGTCATACGCATCGGTTCGTTTATCCTAAGGCTGCAGTCGGTTGTTCTTCCGCTGATGTCTGTAACGGTAAGTACAAACATGCTCCACCAGTCGCTTGCGAAAAACAAAGAGGCGTCATTCCTTGCATTGACACGACAGGGACTGTATTTTATACCTTTGATTTTAATTTTGCCGTCTGTCCTGGGCCTGTTAGGAATACAAATCACGCAGAGCATTTCAGATTTCTTGAGCATGCTTACCGCAGTTCCGTTTGCAGTGCGGTTCTTCAGGATAATGAAACAGGAGGAAATGGAGCACGAAAAAGCGGCTTGAATCAATACCCGCAATCCGGGTTATAAATTTCATAAGACTAATCGGAAAGGGTTTGCCAATGAATTATACAGGTAATGGCAAACCTTTTTAATGCATTTTCAGCGACAACACCAGTCTTCAAAAGAACTGGATCAGGCATAGAAAGATGTTCAGAATATTGAAAAAATCACTGAAAACATCATTAAAAAGGATTTGAATGGCTGCTCCTGAAATAATTACCGTCACAAAAAGAAAAGTTTTGTCAATACTATGCATCTGTATCACCCGATGTAAAAAATATGGCAGATAAAAGAAGGAATTTGGAATATATTATCGAATATATAATTCATAAAGAATATTATATTTTGAATTTAAGGTGAAACAGATGCGTATAAGTATTGAAATGATTTGTCAGAACGACATTATTCTGCCGATTCACTACAACCTTATTACACAGGGTTTTATTTACAACATGATTGACAGGGAGCTGTCTGATTTTCTTCACAATAAAGGATATGGAGACTCAAGAAAGTTTAAAATGTTTTGTTTTTCGAATATTTTAGGGAAAGCACATTTTGATGAGGAAAATGCCAATTTGGTATTCAAAAGCCCGATAAAGCTGGTAGTATCATCACCGGATGATCATTTCTGCGAATCTTTTGCAAATTCAATTCTGAAAAAAGATATAAGACTTGGCTCAAACACATTGGAAATAGGAAAAATAGAAATCAACAGGCAACAGATAAATGAAGATAAAATTGAATTACAAGCATTATCACCAATAACGGTATACAGTACCCTTTTGAGGCCTGACGGAAGAAAATATACCTGTTTCTTTCAACCCGGTGAAGATGATTTTAACCGGATTGCTGAAGAAAATTTAAGAAAAAAGTATTTTGCGTTTACAGGAATGCAGCCACCAAACGGCAAGGTATGTTTTATGCCGTTATCGCAACCCAAATTGCATATTGTGAAGTACAAGGATTTTATTATAAAGGGTTATACATGCAAATTAAGTGTTGAAGGCCCCCGTCAGTTACTGCAAATAGCAGTTGATGCTGGTCTGGGAAGCAAAAACAGCCAAGGATTTGGGTGTGTTAAACTGATAAATTAGGAGATAAATTACATAATAGTGACTTGATTGGTTGTTTATGTTATCATTATTATTATATTGATAATAATGATTCTATTTAATCCGTCGATGTCCGATAGCGTAAAAAACACTGGAGATCGACGGAAATAAGAATTTAGTATTTTCAGTAATTAGCAGGTTTTAAATGTTTATATTTGCAAAAGTATATTTTTTATTAACGGCTTCTTATGCGTGCTCGACGGGTTTTGAGTCTACCTATGAGGAATTGAAACCCGGACGGAACCAACTTTGTATTGTTGGTTGCCCAGCGTTTTGAGTCTACCTATGAGGAATTGAAACACTTTGACCACTCACAATTACTCTTGCAAAAATCGTCGTTTTGAGTCTACCTATGAGGAATTGAAACACAGCGGCGACAAGTACGCAGTAATGAAGAAGGGCAGAGTTTTGAGTCTACCTATGAGGAATTGAAACCGGTCAGCGTCTATGTAGAATGTGGTTTCAGGATTCAGTTTTGAGTCTACCTATGAGGAATTGAAACTGCTTTCAGGAGGTGAGAACATGGCAAGAGGAAAGAGTTTTGAGTCTACCTATGAGGAATTGAAACCTTTATATACATGATATAGTTATACTGTGCAAAGCCGTTTTGAGTCTACCTATGAGGAATTGAAACTACGACGATGTGTACAATCAGTATAAAGAAGCTGGTGTTTTGAGTCTACCTATGAGGAATTGAAACTAGCACTGCCCGTTTAAATACTTCTCTTGGGTGTACAGTTTTGAGTCTACCTATGAGGAATTGAAACTGCTTTCAGGAGGTGA
>Ga0134091_1001847_pt1 | contig 15611 bp, 14 predicted proteins | sample 2_5taG_FD_94451 | JGI IMG/M metagenome (GOLD analysis project Ga0134091, IMG submission 94451) | Switchgrass degrading microbial communities from high solid loading bioreactors in New Hampshire, USA - 2_5_20_6_A2 metaG | ecosystem: Engineered > Bioreactor > Semi-continuous > Anaerobic >...
AGCTTTATTTCCACCATCTGAATATATTGCAATTTCCTTTGATGCCTCCGGTGCTACAACGGGTGCCTTGACAGTGCCCTTTATATTGGCTCTGTCATTAGGTGTTTCAACACTGAAGAAAGACAGTAAAGCTTCTGAAAAAGACAGCTTTGGTCTGGTTGCCGTTGCCTCTGCCGGAGCCATATTGTCAGTTTTAATTATGAGTATATTTAGAAAAACAGGCAATATATCAGCTGGACTTGAAATGAATATACTCCAAACCGATTCAATAATTTCTTCTTTTCTTCAGAATCTCCCCCGCATGCTAAAGGAAGTCTTATTTGCTTTACTTCCTATATTGATTCTCTTTATCGTTTTTCAAATTATATCCTTCAAACTGGATAAAAGAGCCTTTTATCGAATAATAAAGGGTCTTATTTATACCTATGTCGGATTGGTATGCTTTTTAGTGGGAGTATATAGCGGCTTTATGGATGTAGGAAGTGTTGTCGGATATAGCTTGGCCTCCTTGGATAATAAGTTATACCTCATAATTGTTGGATTTATATTAGGGTTTGTAACAATATTAGCTGAACCTGCCGTATATGTATTGACCAATCAAATAGAAGATGTCACCAGTGGATACGTTAAAAGAAAAGCCGTTATTTTCGCACTATCTATAGGAGTTGGTTTTTCAGTTGCTCTTTCGATGATAAGAATATTAATTCCTCAGATTCAACTATGGCATTATCTATTACCGGGTTACCTTATATCAATCATCATGACTTTCTTTGTTCCAAAACTATTCGTTGGTATTGCCTTTGATTCAGGAGGTGTAGCTTCAGGGCCTATGACTGCCACTTTCATTTTAGCCTTTGCACAAGGAGCCGCTGAATGCATAGAAAGTGCAGATGTTTTGATTGACGGTCTGGGTATGATCGCTATGGTCGCACTTACTCCACTAATCACATTACAAATCCTAGGTTTTATTTTTAAAATAAAATCTAGAAAAGGAGGATTAGATGCAAATGCCAAATAATTTCCAGCAAGAAGAATACGATGTCCTATGGGTAATAGTAAACTTTGGACTTGGAAGCAGTGTTTTAAGATATGCCAAGGAAAACGGAATATCCGGCGGCACTATTTTATTAGGAAAAGGAACTGTAAAGAATTCCATATTGGAACTTTTGGAATTAAGTGAAATTAGAAAAGAAATAGTTATTATGTTGGCAGAGCACTCTACAGCCAACGAATTTCTTGAAAAGGTAAGCAAAAAATTCAAATTGGACAAACCAAATCATGGTATAGCTTTCAGCAGCAGCGTTATAGGCATTTTAGGAACGAAATCATGTAAATTTAGCGGTAAAAGAAAAGATGGAGGTGCAGAGCACACAATGTATAATGCTATCTATGTCATAGTGGATAAGGGCAAAGCCGAGGACGTGGTACAAGCCGCAAAAAAGGCCGGAGCTAGAGGAGGAACCATTATAAATGCCAGAGGATCAGGCATACATGAAACCAGTAAACTGTTTTCTATGGAAATAGAACCGGAAAAAGAATTTGTCCTGATATTAGCCGATGTCAATTTGACAGATAACATTACTTCCACTATCAACAAAGACTTAAATATGGACCAACCGGGTAATGGAATTATATATGTCCAAAGTGTCAATAAGACTTATGGTATATTCTAACCGTTAAATACAACTCAGGGGACACAAAGTGTCCCCTAAATTTCTTTCATTTCCTTCAAGAATATTACGTAATACTAGCTCTCTTGCGATTTTGACCTGCTCCAATAAGATAAAAATTTCGAAAATACATAACTGATAATTGATATAAAGATAACTGTTTTAAATATCCAATTTAAGAATAACAATACTGCAACACCAATAAACTCAGCCATAATACTTTCATTCTTCGCCAGAATATTGTTTATATAAAACAAACCCATCTGAAATACGAATATCAAAATATCATACCATAAAAATTTAAATAAAATCCTCCAAAAGGAATTATCTGCTGCACGCTTGCCTCTTGCAAACAATTTTTTGTCATAATTTATAGCTGCAGGATACCAAAAACAAATATATATCTTAAAAAACATTATGCAAAAAAACAATATTACAACAGTTATAGCATCCAATACATAGGCAACAGACATAAGTTCCGGTTTTTCTGTAATTGAAGCACTGGTGATAACAATTGCAGGAACAGAAACAACTATAATAAATATTGCAAATAAAACCGAATATATTATTGATAAAAACGTTATTCGCGAAACTTTCAGATAATGCTTCCGTATTCCTCTCACAAATGCTCCTTTTTCCTTGTCAGACTCAATTAATGCACTGTTTAGGACATTTAAAGAACCGGACAGAAGTAATCCCGCTAGCAAAGAGATCACAATTATCCCTAATACAAGATAACCTATAATTGCAGGACCAATATTGGGGATATAATTTAAAACTATTTGTATCAAATGCATAATACTATCAAAAATGTTTCCTGTCTTTAAAACCGATATTCCAAAAACTATGGGCATTATAAAACTATATTCTATATAGCAAAACAAAAACATAAATATCCCCAAAATAGCCGCTAGCAGCGGTCTTCTCTTAACCGGCTTAATAAAATAGCCCAACCCTTTCATTTTTTAACCCTCTTTCATACTCAACGATATTCTCTTTCTTTTTACATCCACATCTAAAATTCTAACTTTTACAATATCACCTACCGAGACAACTTCCATAGGATTTTTCACATACCTGTCAGACAGTTCTGAAATATGAACCAGTCCATCCTGGTGCACTCCTATATCCACAAAGGCTCCAAAGTCGGCTACATTCCTTACAGTTCCTGTCAATACCATGCCCGGCCTTAAATCTTCAATATGAAGAACATCTGTAAGCAGTACAGGTTTAGGAAGCTCATCTCTAGGATCCCTTCCCGGCTTTAATAGTTCATTTAATATATCTCTTAAAGTAGGTATTCCAACTCCAATTTCTGCAGCAACTTCATCTATTCCCCTATTTTCCACTTCCTGTTTAAGCTTATCCAGCTTCCTTTGCTTTACATCCTCCATAGTATACCCCATTATTTCCAATAGCTTACTTGCAGCTTTGTAAGACTCAGGATGCACCGAAGTGTTGTCCAATACATTGCTTCCGTCAGGTATTCTCAAAAATCCGGCACACTGTTCAAAAGCCTTTTCTCCAAGCTTTTTAACTTTCTTAAGTTCTTCCCTGGTTTTAAACTTACCGTTGGTCTCCCGATATTCTACAATATTACGGGCAATTGCCGAATTTATTCCGGAAATATAGGACAATAGCGCCGGAGATGCAGTGTTTAAGTCAACTCCTACACTGTTTACGCAATCTTCCACAACACCATTTAGGCACTCTCCCAATCTCTTTTGATTCATATCGTGCTGATATTGTCCCACCCCTATAGCTTTAGGGTCTATTTTTACCAATTCAGCAAGAGGATCTTGAAGCCTTCTTGCAATGGAAATTGCACTTCTCAATGCCACATCAAAATCCGGGAATTCCTCTGCTCCCAATTTCGAAGCCGAGTATACCGAAGCCCCCGCTTCACTTACCACCATATAATATACTTTTCTATCAATCTCCTTTAAAAGCTCCGCAACAAAAATCTCCGATTCTTTTGATGCTGTACCGTTTCCTATTGATATTATATCAACCTTATGCTTTTCAATAAGTTCTTTCATAACTTTTTTTGATTCTTCAGTTTTGTTCTGAGGAGGCGTAGGATAGATAACAGCAGTCTCCAAGACCTTTCCTGTTTCATCTACTACTCCTATTTTGCAGCCTGTTCTATAGGCAGGGTCAAGTCCTAAAACCACCTTGCCCTTAACCGGCGGTTGAAGCAAAAGATTTTTCAAATTGGTAGCAAACACCTTCATGGCCTGTTCTTGAGCTTTTTCTGTCAGCTCATTTCGAACTTCCCTCTCTACCGATGGAAATATCAATCGATCATAAGAATCCTCTATAGCCTTTTCCACATATTCCGAAGTTATAGATCGAACCTTCTTTATGCATTTAGACTTTAAATAGTCGGTAACTCTTTCTGCCGGAACATCGATTTTGACCTGCAAAAACTCTTCTTTTTCTCCCCTGTTAATGGCAAGAATCCTGTGACTGGTAATCTTTGCGACTGGTTCGGAAAAATCATAATACATCCTGTATACCGAATCTTCTTCCTTTTTTGCTTTTGACACAATAGTACCTAGTCTATAGAACATTTCTCTTATTGCTTTTCTAAACTCAGCATTATCGGAGATTTCTTCCGCTATTATGTCCATTGCTCCATTTAATGCCTCTTCAACAGTATTAACCGACTTCTCCATATCAACAAAAGGTGCTGCAATTTCTTCTATACTTCCACTTTTGATATCCTGATCAAATAATATCTTTGCTAAAGGCTCTAAGCCTTTCTCCTTCGCTATAGTGGCACGGGTTCTTCTCTTCGGTCTGTAAGGTCTGTATATATCTTCAATCTCCTGTAAAGTAACAGCTTTATTAATGCTTTCTGCTATTTCATCGGTAAGTTTTCCCTGCTCGTCAATCAGTCTCAATACCTCTTCTTTTCTGGCTTCAAGACTTCTCAAATACATCAATCTATCGTACAATTCCCTTAAAACCTGGTCATTGAGTTCCCCGGTCATCTCTTTCCTATACCTTGCTATAAAAGGAATTGTATTGCCATCATCAATAAGTTTTACTGTATTTTGAACCTGATAAGGCTTTAAGTTAAATTCACTGGTAAGCTTTGCAATAATATCGAGCATTTATATCCTCCATATTTTATTTAAGTCACTCTAATTAATTAATTATATATTTAAATCATTATTCTAATCAAGTCCCGATTATAATAATGTTTTTTAGGTAAATATAATAAAAAAACAGGGAAGCCTTTGATTTTTTTAGATTTTCATCCCTCACTTCTTTTGAAAGAAATGCTATAAAAATGGTAAAAAAAATGCGTTTTATATTGATTCTGCTTTTTGATGTTTCAATCCATTACTAAAACTTATATTTTATTTAATAAATAATTTTTCTAATGCCACTTCATTTTTTTATGTCTATATATTGCAAATTACCACTCTAAAAGCCATAAGTCCTCCATCTCTTCCCAAACAGAATGTAATATACTGAATACGCTTCTATATTTATTAAATACTGCACATCTATATCTTTTCATCTTCAAATTCTGTCTCTTAATCCTTTTTGAAATATTCCAATATATCTTTATCCTTTAAGTTTTCCTTCTTCACTTTGGTTAAAAAAAATGTTATAAATAAAGTAGTAAAGAAACAACATGCTACATAATATAGTAAATAATACTAAAAACTCATTCTGAAATTGATTTACTTTGCTTGTTTTGGGGAGTGATATATATGAAATTATCAAAGGGAGAAAATCTTATACTATTAACCCCCGATAAATTAATAGCAAAAGATTTATACGAAAGACTCAGCAATGTGGGGTTTAATGTACTGGTTGCCAATGACGCTGATACCGCTTTAAACTTAATAGATGTAGTAAATCCCTCTGTAATAATATTGGATATTGCCATGCAGTTTCATGACGGCAAAGAACTACTCACAACTCTTAAGTCTAAAATCAATTTGATTAATACACCTTTAATTGTTTTATCTGAAAAGGCCGATGAAGATTCTTTAGCTTATGCTTTTCTCCAGGGTGCAAGCGACTATATAGTCATGCCCTTTCAGTTTAAAGAACTTCTTGCCCGCATAAACAACCGGATTAGAATTCGCAATATAATAAAAGATTTAGAAGAAAAAAACCGCGAGTTAACCAAAAGAAATGAAATTTTAGAACAGTTGGCAATTACCGATTCACTAACAGAACTTTATAATAAAGGCTATATATTAAAGAGGCTTAAGAGTGAACTGCTGCGTTCAGCAAGATATAATGAGCCCCTCTCCTTAATAATAATAGACATAGACTACTTTAAAAAAATAAATGACTCCTTAGGCCATATTGCGGGAGACGATATTTTAAGTGAACTGTCGAAAGTACTGGTAAAATCGGTTCGCGACGTTGACATTGTATCCAGATACGGCGGTGAAGAATTTATTGTTGTATGTCCCAATACATCCCTAGGCGGTGCTGCCATCCTTGCAGAGAGAATACGGGAAAATGTGCAAAACACTACATTCCACTCCGGCAATATTGACCTCAAGCTGACTGTAAGTATAGGATTAAGCAGCCTATCGCCGTCCACTACGGCAAGCGGTGCCATTAATGCCTCAAAGCTAATAGAAGAAGCCGATTTAGCTCTTTATAAAGCAAAATCCTCCGGACGCAACAAGGTTGCTGTACATACCAATGAATTAGGTCCCGTTTGCATCGATGACACCCCAAAATATAAACAGTTGATTACAGATCAAGCCAATACAAAAGATAAATTTACCCAGTAATAAAAAGTAACGTTGAATTATATTTATGCTTTAGTCTATACTTCAACTTTACTCAAACGGGATAAAGGATCTAAGGTGCTGCTATTAATTTATTCAAATGCAAAAACTTAGTAAAAAACTATATTTCCTCAATCCTAATTTCTTCAATTAATTTATATACTTCGTCCCTGTTTACAACTCCAATTGCTTGGTATTGTGCATTATTTACACCGCAGGCAGCGCCAAGCCTCAATACCTCTTTCAAGTCAAATCCTTTTGACAATGCCACGGCAACACCTGCAACCATTGAATCACCGCTTCCTATGGTATTTACAACTTTGATGCTTGGTACATGGACTCTAAAAGCTCTATCCTTTGATACAAGTATTGCCCCCTTTTCGCCCAATGAAGCCAAAACAAGGTCTACTCCTTCTCTTTGGACATATCGGCAAGCTTCCAAAACATCGGAAATTTCCTTTAATTCTTTATTTACAAGGCCCCCAAGTTCTCTCAAATTCGGTTTTATCAAATATGGCTTTGCTTCAATTCCACGTTTTAAGACTTCTCCGCTGGCATCTAAAATAACTTTTATATCATGTTTTTTTGCTTCATCAATAAGTATCTTATATATGTCATCTTTAGCACCCGCAGGAATTCCTCCCGAACAGACAACAATTTTTGTCTTTTTAAGAGCTTTCCTATATATCGAAATAAATTCTTCAATGTTTTTTTCTGTTATAAGAGGGCCTACTTCAAGCACTTCCGTCTCTGTCCCATTTATTCTGTCAATTATATTGTTATTTGTTCTAGATTCACCCTCCACTTCAATAAACTCAGTCATGGCACCAAGTTCACCAAGCTGTTCCACCAGCCATTCTCCTGTACGGCCACCTTTAAAACCAAGGGATAAAACTTCTTCACCCAAAGCCCTAATAACCCTTGAAACATTTATCCCTTTGCCCCCAGCCGATGTTATCGTTTCCTTTATACGAAACAGTCCACCTACTTGAAAATTATCTACAAAATATATTTTATCCACTGCAGGATTTAAAACCACAGTTGTAATCATAGCACTCTCCTGTAAACTCTAAATATTTTCTTTGATTATAACATATTTTTATTATGTAATTTGTCTTTTTCACTCCGGTTAAAAAAGAAAATAAAAGCCTCCATCAGCGGAATTCCCTATGGAGGCAAAAACTTCCTAAACTATATGATTATTGCTTAAGGTTTAATTTTTTATAGGTTTCACTGTCCACCTCTTCAATTTCGCCCTTTAGTATTCTGAATATAAATTCCTTATCAAGACCGGTTGCCGTTGCATAGTCGTCAAAACTCATATGTCCGCTGGCTCTCCGGATTGTTTCTATCAGTTTGTCGGAGTTTTTCATTTTACTTGACTCAGTACCTTCTATCAACTTAACTACCTCCTTGCCGTAAAGCAACTAGAGTTTTTCCATTGCTAATTCCCATTATTTCACAATATAAGAAATGTACTTCTTTGCTTTTCCGCTTTTAAACTTGAAAACTTTTATAGTCACAAATATTGCTAACACCGGTAACTTGCAAATATAAGTTTTAATCTTTACCGACTACTCGGATCATTTTCATCTAGAAATACTCTTATAACTTTTGTATAATTCCCTTTTTTCTTATCCTCAGGAGTTGCATCTTCCCCAAACCTTTCATCACTAAAACCCGGTGCAGCTTTTTTTGCGTCTTCTCTCTTTCCAAATTTATTTTTATTATTCATAGCTATTAACCTGCCTTCCAAATTAGGTTTACCATTGCTGCTTCCATTATCTATAATACCTCAAAGTGCCCTTCATCTATCCATCTAATATTTTCAAATTCCTTAATTTTATTGGACAGATTAAATAAGGCATTATCCTTATTCTTTGCCTCAATCATCACATCAAAATCGGCATCCAGCTTTTTTGCTATTTTTAAAAAATTATAGAATTCATCAGGATCAATGTCATCAGCATGACTTCTGAATTCCTTTTGGCTCTTTGGGCTGGAAAAATGAATTTTCGGGACAAAATACTCACCTTTCCAGGTATCAAATATATCCGGAAGCATATCCTCTATAGCTTCTCCGTTGTTTACGCAGTAATGATGGTGTACATCCAAAACCATAGGAGCTTTAACATCCTTGCAGATTTCCAAAACTTCCTTTGCAGTATATGCCTTGTCGTCATTCTCCAATATAAGCCTTTTTCTTATTCTGTCAGGAATCTTTATAAAATTTTCCTTAAATCTTTCTATAGATGCCTCTTTATTCTTATATACACCACCTATGTGCATGACAAGCTTGTATTTGTAATCATCAAGCCCCATGGCTTCAAATAAATTTACATGATAATCAAGATCTCGTAAAGATGCTTCAAATACTTTATTACTGGAAGAATTAATAAGGGTATAATGGTCGGGATGGGCACTTATGCGAAAATCATTTTCTTTTATAAATTGCCCTATTTCTCTAAATTCTTCTTTAAAATCCTCAACATAATCCCAATTCCCAATATCCGGGTAGGTAGCAAGGGGTACAAGTTTGGAAGTTAATCTGTAAACTTCAATATTGTAAGCTTTATTAAACCTGAGTATTCTTAAGGTGTTATTCAAATTTTCCCTTGTTATCTTTCTCAGTTTGTGTAATTTAGCCTCTTCGCTTGTCAGTTTAGAAAAGTTCTTTACGGTAACAGTCCCGGAAGGAGAAGAATTTTCCAAATTCAAAGTCATTGCAACATAACCAAGTCTCACAAGCATACATAATACCTCATTGGATTTTTTATTCTGTGTGTTAGTGTACCCATATGAGTTAAAATTATATGCTTGCTTCTACATCATAATTTTTCTAATACTTATTATTCAAAATTCAAATTAAAATTATGAGCATTAGATATATCCTCTAACAAATCAAAGAACTCTCTACCAACATAGTATGTTTTTTGTTAATACTAATCTGAGGTGGTGATTCTCCATAAGAACTTAAATCTGCTGTGAGAATCCTATACAATTCATTTTTTTCCGCATCATATATTTTTATTTCTATATGTTTGGATAGCTTATATACATCCTTTGTCTCAACTATTTCTTTATTAATAGACTCTATTATTGATTCAGTCTCAGCTTTACTTAAATTAACGCTTACATTATTTACATTATTTACTATTACAGCAGAATCAATATTACTTTTATCTAATACAACTGAACCGGTGCATGAAGTTATAATAGCCAGTATAGTTAAAACAAGTAATATACTTAACTTTTTCAACGGATATCATCTCCCCAGTTTTAGTTCTTAACATATCTTCCAGGCTAATAGGATAGGTAAAGGTATCTTTTTAAATTTTTTAATACTTGGCAAGACCAAAACATGTATATCCTAAAGTATCCTCTATTATTGCAGTTCAATTTATGAGGCTTTTAAAAACAAAAGAATTTTACAACCATTACAAACTTATCCAATATAAAAAAACAAGATCGATATACTTCATTAATATATCGATCCTGCTTGTTACTATTAACATAATTTCCCATAACATCAAAAGCATTAAAAATCCTCAACATAAATCCTGATTTAGCTTATTACCGAAAAGCTTTCAAAACCAGCATATAGGAATCTTCTTTATAGGGAGTTGCTTTGAAGTCTCCATAACACTCATACCTTTTAAACCCTACCTTTTCAACAATATCTGTCAACTCTTTGCTCAATAATGGCAATAGTTCCACAGTGTTCTTAAAGGTTTTGGTATTATTACCATCCTTAACAATCAAGGTGGTATTAAAATCAATTTTCTTCAATTCAGGTTTATAGTCATACTTTCGGATAAATTCTATGCCCTCTTCCTGATTAATTATTGTGGGCAGTTCTTTTAAACCAAGCTTTATAATTCTGTCATAATTCATTATCTGAATAATAACAACGCCATCATCTGCAGTAAGGTTGTACATTTGTCTAAGTGTATCCTCTATCTCCTCAAGGCTTTTAAGATGTACCAAGGAATTACCGATACAGAACAACACCTTGTATTTTTCCGTAAGTTTCTCTTCCAATTCGGTCATACTGCAGACAATAGCCTTTACAACTACCTTTTCATTATCTGCCTTAGCCCGTAATTTTCTTATCATTTCATCTTCAATATCTACTGCAGTAACTTTATATCCTTCCTTTGCCAACGCAACGGAATAAGTTCCCGAACCACAGGCAATGTCTAAAATTTTAGCAGCCGTTTTTCCGGCCGCCTCCTTTATAAAACTCAGCTGTTCTTCCCCTGTAGGGAATATCTTATCATAATACTTACTTATCTCATTATAGAAACTCATTTTACACCTTCTTTAGTTTTGTACTTTGTCACAAAATCCTTTTCGAGAATAATATCCCGTATTTCTGAAATATCTTTACCGTTTTTCGCATAATCGCTCAGTATATTGGCTGCTGAAGTATCCCCTAGAAGAATTAATCCCTTAATCTTGTTGTCTTTTAAAACTACTTTTTTGTAAATATGAGCTTCCTTATCACAGAATACTAAGGATTCATACTCCTTCTCCACAGGATTTATCATGCCCACCGAAACAAAAGGAATGTCCCTGAGTCTTACTGCATTGCTAAAACCCGCATCACTGGAGAATTCCTGTACCTGCCCTGCCATATTTGAAGCTGCACACTTACCCTGTGCAAGCGCATTGGGCCATATATAACTTGAAACTGTTCCGGCATTATTATTGTTTTGAAGTTCTGCCACATCACCGGCAGCATATATATCTTTTACGCTGGTTTCCATGTGGTTATTAACCAGGATACCCCTATTGGTTTTTATATCCAAGCCCTTCACAATATCAAGATTTGGTCTTGTACCGATAGAAATAATCAGCATATAGAAATCAATCTTTTCTCCATCGGCCATCTCAATTAGGCTGTCATCCTTCTTTATAACTTTTTGAATATCTCGCTGAAGTAAAAGTTCTATACCTTCATTCCTTATCATTTCCACAAGCATTTCGGCCGATGCAGCGTCTAACTGCTGCGGTAGAATCCTTGAACCCTTTTCAACCAAGGTAACATTCATTCCCAACCTTTTAAGGGCAAAGGCAATCTCAATTCCTGTTAGTCCTGCACCTATAATAACTGCATTTCTGCCTTGTTTTGCATAATCCATAATTTTATCGGCGTCTCTTACCGAGTTTAATGTAAAATAGCCTATCTCGCTCAATCCTTCAATATTAGGAATTACAGGACTTCCCCCTACTGCAATAAGCAGTTTGTCATATTCAAGTATATTGCCGCTTACGAGCCTGACTATTTTTTGATGGCTGTCAATATTCTCAACTTTCTCATTAAGCAAAAGTTTTATTCTGTTTTCATCATAGTAATTCATATTCCTCAGAATAAGTCTATTTTTAACAATCTTACCGCCAATGTAATCGGGAAGCATAAACTTTGCATAGGCTGGCATATCTTCAATACTTACAACTGTAATATCACAAGTATCATCCAACTGACGCAGCTTTTCAGCTGCAGAAATGCCAGAAGCTCCGTTTCCAAGAATTACGAATTTCAAGAGTTCTCACCTCTAATTCATAGTTTTATTACTTAAGGTATTATTGCCACTGCTTCGATCTCTATAAGTACGTCTTTAGGTAATCTTGCCACTTCCACACAGGATCTTGCCGGATAAGGTTCTTTAAAATATTGTCCGTAAATTTTGTTTACTGAAGCAAAATCATTCATATCCTTAATAAAAACTGTTGTCTTTACTACATTTTCAAGTCCAGTTCCTGCTTCAGCCAAAACAGCTTTGAGGTTTTCCAATACCTGCTGAGTCTGATTTTCAATACCTCCGCCAACCACCTCACCGCTAGATGGGTCGACAGGTATTTGTCCTGAAGTAAACACCATATTCTGTATTCTAATAGCCTGCGAGTAGGGTCCAATGGCTTTAGGTGCCTTCTTGGTTGATATAACTTCTATTTTCATAATTTATACCCCCTGTTATTAGTTTGGTATATATTGAGCAACCCTATTTGTAATACATATTGATTTCTTAGGATATTCTTTTAAAGAATAGGTACATTGATTGTCCCTTGTTAATGAATCTAACGAAATATACTTTTCTTTCCCCACCATCCTACTCTCTGTCAAATATCCCTCCAAGGAACTATGGGCTTTGATAAACGGCCTGCCGCCTATATATCGAAGTCTTATTTTTTCTTGAACTAAATTTCCATCAATATATAATGAAGGACCGGTTTCTTTCCTATAATTATCAATTATTTCTCTTGAAAGAGTGCCAATTAATTTATTTGCCTTTTCTTGGTTTATCTCTTTTCCATTAACATCCTCAACTACAATTGTTAAAGCTATAGGTTCTCTATCAGGATAGTAAACCAATGCCATATCACTGGCTAAACGACTTAAGAAACCTATTTTATTCGCTATAACCGCATCTTCCGGTGTATATAAAGCTATTCTATCCTTATCTACTGTTTTTATCATATATTCAATACCTTGACTTGCCAGATTATCCTCAAGAAAAACTCGGTTTTCCAGTAACACCAACATTTTGACAAGGTCATCGGTAGTGGAATAATTACTCGGTAAACTTTTGTCTCCATCATAAAACTTTTTATAAATCTTGGTATCTTTCAGCCCATATCTCTCACAGAAAGAGTCCAGTTTTGATCTGCCTAAAGCGTCAAAAATTATATTTGCCGCTACATTGTCACTCAAGCTAATCATTTTAGATAAAATATCGTCATAGGTGTACTTTGTACCATCTGCTTGACTTTTCAAAATACCTGTACCGGCAACTCTAGTGCCCCTAATATATTTGTCACTGTGTTTTAGTGTATAAGTATAGTTCAAACTAAAGTTACCCTTTTGTACTTCTTCAAGAAAACACAAAAGATTGGCGACCTTAGACAAACTCGCCGGGTAAAAACGTTCCTGTCCATTATAGCTTACAGTCGTTCCGGCAGCAAAGTCATAAACACTGATTCTTATTATATTGTTCTCATTTTTTATTATATCATTTATAATAGACAATAAATCCTTTTTTATCCCTTCGGAATTTACAAAATTCAAATCCGGCTTGTTTATAAGAAGTTCTTCAAACCTTTGCAATGCTTCTTCAATTTCATAATCATGCAAAGTTTTAAACGGTTCGAAATCACCTTTTTCGATTTTGAATAAATTGAGATAAGCAGCCAGATGGCAATGATAATACGCTTCTTCAGGAATGTCCTTATAATCTGGAAAGAAGTACAAATCTATGTGGGGAATGCTTTTATTATAATAGGCTAAAATATGATTCACAAAATAAGCAGCCGCTTCATACTTTTTAACATTCCTGATATTAAGTTCATTTACAATTTTGTTTCGTACAAAATCAGAATATATTTGGGCAAATTCTCTATCGCTGTAATCTTCAACAGATATATTACTATTGGTAACCAATATTACACCGTTTTTATAGGATACCTTTTTCCCAACCATCTCATTTATATCCCGCAAAGGAACATATACACGGTTTTGAATAATTTTAGGTTTTACATTTAGCCGTGTCTCCCTGCCATTTATCGTTATTATATCGCTGTCGGGCTTTAAGCATATTATTTTATCATCCTTTTCCATTGTGGCTGTGTATTCAATTGCATTCCACTCAACATTAAATCCGAAATTTTCTGCAAAAAATCTTAAAGGAACTAAAGTCCGGTCATTTATAACTATCGGTTCTACTTGAATATTCTCAGAATCAAGCAAATAAAAATCCCCGTTGACACAGGCATATGGGTTATTAACCATAAATAAAATACTAATTTCCTCAACTGCTTCCTTTTGATAAAAAATCAGCTTAGCCATAGAAAAATTGCTAGTAAAACAAATATTTATTAAAAGTATAAATATTAATGTTATTACCTTTCTCATTGCTTTACTTCCTGATAAAACCATCAATTTTATTGTCAATATTATATATCATAAAACTAACCACTACAACCTAAATTTTCCTCAAAACCAACTTTCATCCCTACCTATTGCTTATTATTGCCTTTTTTATTTTACCAAATGAATTTTTTGCTCAAAAAATTAATATTGGAGAATATACCTTACCTTAAATTCCGGTAATAAACATGGAAATGATGGAACTTTTTTAAGTACAGGGATAAATATTAGAACAAAAAAACAGGATATCACAATAAATGCGATATCCTGTTCATTTTTTCAAATATTAAATTTTAAACTATTCATTTAAATTAAAAGTTATTCTTTTCGGCCCACTGAGCAGCCTCTTTTATTGCATTTTGATGATTTGAATCAACTTTGTTGGAACCATGGGTTCTGCTGTTCAAGAAATGAACATCAAACACACCACTCATATTGTTTCCTTTTACTGCATCAAGATTATCTCCAGCGCCATATCCTCCGCTTCTACTACTCACATATGTATTAGCGGGTGCATCCTCTACTCCGGCATGAGGCATTCCTGCCATGGAAGCTGCCAATTTACGACCGTTTACAGTTATCATGATAGGTCTCCTTGACCAACTCCACTCGCCACCATAAATACTTTTCATTATTTTAGTATCCTCAGCGGTAAGAGGCTCACAATCAGCATGGTTGTACCCATACGTTCTTTTTATTTTAAAAGTGCGCCCAGTCCAGATATCGTAAACTTCTGCGATATCTCCTATTTTAAAAATATTTTCCGCTCCACCAAACCATGGAACGAGATAATTGCTGCTAGAGCCACCTCTTGACGCGGTTCCATTAGATGTAGAAGCTTTAGTCCCTAATAATTGGCTTATTTTAGTCAATGTTGCACTTCCGGCTATTCCGTCCTGTGTTAGCCCATAAGCTTTTTGAAATTTCCTAACTGCTTCTTTAGTAAGACTACCGTAATAGCCTGTTGGACTGACACTAAAATAACCAAGTTTCTTCAAATCATTTTGCAGCTGTGTTACGCTGCTACCACTCATGCCTTCCTTTAGTACTCCAGTACTGCTTGCTGCTCTCGAAGCTGTAGATGTTTTTGCTTCCAAAAGTTTTTCGATTAAAGCTAAGGTTTTGCTGCCTGCAATGCCATCACTCTCTAATCCGTTGTTAGCGTGAAGCCTTTGGACTGCTGATTTGGTAAGACTTCCGTAATAACCGGTCGAACTTACATTTAAGTATCCAAGTGTTCTC